>MDTG01224143.1_pt1 | contig 19945 bp, 19 predicted proteins | sample 811421 | NCBI WGS metagenome assembly MDTG01 (sample SAMN05326645, study PRJNA326480) | marine metagenome | isolation source: seawater | place: Pacific Ocean: South East | collected 2011
CGCCACCGCCTTCGTCGAGGCGGAGGTGCTCGACGCACACGTCTTCCTGCGCTTCCTTCGCACGGGAATCGACCCGGAGTGGACCGACCCGGCCTGGCGCCCGCGACTGCCCGGCGATCCGCCGCCGATGCGCGTTCCCGAGGATTTCCAGGGCGACTGGTCCTCCTTGCTGTGGCCGACGCTGCCCGAGCAGCTCTTCCCGCGCGGCGCCCGCACCGAGGGGGCCTACTGCATCATCGGTGACCGCGCCTACGCGCCGGTGACCATCTCGCTCATGCCGCAGTCGCCCGAGCCTTTCCAGACACTGTTTGCCCGCCTGAATCGCGAACAGATCCCCTGGCGCATGCACGAGCTGATCCGCAACGACGGACTGGACCTGCTGGCCTTCAAGGAGAAGATGGCATCGCTGCTGCTCTTCTCGGGCGCCCCGGAGAACCGTCGCCTCGTGGACGTCAAGAAGGCCCTCGGGCGGCTCCGGGAGGCCGGTGACGAGATCGTGAAGCTGCAGATCACGCTCTGCACCTGGGCACTGAAGGATGACCTCGGCCTGCTCGAGGAGCGTCGCGCGCGACTGGCCCGCTGCGTTCAGGGCTGGGGCAACTGCGAGGTCGCGCCGGTTGAGGGTGACATTCTTGAATCCACGCTGTGTTCGCTTCCGGGCGCCATGCTGGGCTCGGTGGCCACCCCCGCGGCGGCACCGCTCTACGACGCGATGAAGATGGCGCCGCTCACGCGCCCGGCCAGCGCCTGGAAGAGCGGCAGCCAGCCGCTGCGCACGCGCGATGGGCGGCTGTTCCATTACGAACCGTACTCGGCGCGGCAAACCAGTTGGGTTACGCTGATTTTCGGTCCGATGGGCACGGGTAAATCCGTCTGGATGAACTACTGCAACCTGTCCCTGATCCTGAAATCGGACCTGTCGGAACTGCCCTACATCTCGATCATTGATGTCGGGCCGAGCTCCCGGGGGCTCGTGTCGCTGGTCAAGGCCGCCCTCCCGCCGGAGCGGCGCCACCTGGCCATGTACGCCCGGCTCACCAACAGCACCGATTGCGCGATCAACGTTTTCGACACGCCGCTTGGCCTGCGCAAGCCGCTTTCGGTCCACATGGCCTTCCTGGTCAACTTCCTGAGCCTGCTCGCGACGCCGGATGACAGCGCCTCGCCGGTAGAGGGCACGGAGGGCTTTGTCTCCATGCTGGTGACGCACGTCTATGACACGCTCGCCTCCTTCGGTAACCGCAAGCCCTATGAGCCCCGCGTTAGCGAGCGCATCGACCGCGCTCTCAAGGACCTCGACGTGCCCGACAAACCGGGTCGCACCTGGTGGGAAGTGGTGGACCTGCTGGCGGAACGGGGGATGACGCGAGATGCTCTACTTGCCCAACGCTACGCCGTGCCTACGCTCGGCGACCTGGTGGAAGCCTGCCGGGACGAGACCATCATGGCGACCTTCGGGGCGAACCGGGTGGCGCAGACCCAGGAGGACCTGCCCAGCTATATGTTCCGGCGCCTGCGGGACGCCATGAATCGCTACAAGATCCTCGGAGCGGTGACCCGCTTTGATCTCGGCGACGCCCGCATCGTGTCGCTGGACCTCGACGAGGTTGCGCGGGGGGCGGGCGGCACCGGCAAGCGCGCGGTGGCAACGATGTACATGCTGGCCTACCAGGTCCTGACCAGCCGTTTTTTCCTGACCGTTGACCACCTGCGGGAGATTCCGGACGCGCACGCCTTCGGCGTCGATTATCGCGCGCACCACGCCGCCCGGATCGACGGCCTTGCCCGGCTGCCGAAACGCCTGTGCATCGACGAGAAGCACCGTGTCCGCGGCATCCGGGTTGTCGAGGAGCAGATGGACATGGCGATCCGCGAAGGCCGCAAGGCCAAGGTCGAGATCGTGCAGGCGAGTCAGATCGCCGAGGACTTCTCGGAGGACTCCATCAAGCTGGCCACGAGCATTTTCATTCTCGGCGCGGGCACCAAAGCGAACATCCGTCCGGTTGTTGAGCGCTTCCAGCTGTCCGATGCGATGGCCTACCATCTTGAGCACAACATGCGGAAACCCGGCCGGGAAGGCGCCACGATCCTGTGCCTGACCCAGACCGACGCCGGCGCCCTCGAGCACATCCTTGTCTCCAGCCAGGGACCGACCTTCCTGTGGGCGACGAATACGAATCGGGACGACGCGTACGTGCGCGACCGGCTCGCCCGCTCTATCGGTGATCAGGCCGCGAGGCACTTCCTGGTCAAGCGTTTTCCCTCCGCAACGCTCGAGGAGGAGATCGCCCGCCGCAAACGTGCGCTGGGCGAGAGCGGCATCGACAGCGATGAGCTCGATACCCCGACGAGTCTGCTCGATGGGCTTGCGGATGAACTGCTTGCGGATTACAAGCTCTATAGCGGGGCGCGGCCGGAGACCGAGACGGTGGCCCGTCTTGTCGGCCGGTCCTCTGCCGCGCTCTCTGAGGATATCCAAGGAACTCCCTCATGACTTCCACTACAGGCACGAATCAACTCACGATCAGCCGCGACGAGGCGCTGGGCGCGGCGCTGGCGCTGCAGCTGGCCGCCGAGCGCTGGCAGCAGGATGGCGGACCGGATCTCACGCCGGATCAGCTGCAGGCCATCGAGGATGCCCTGGCGGCACTGCCGGTCCCGGCCGATGACCCGATGCTGGTGTTGACCGAGGTCGTCCGCCTGCGTCGCGCCTTTCGCTCCAGCTTCAGCGCCGGGCTGCTGCAGGTGGCGAACCGCCTCCGGCTCAAGCCGATCCCGGAGGCCCGGCTCATCATGGACGCCCTGGCGGATCGCCGGCCTCCGGTGTCGTCCAGCGCCAATCAGTCGGTGTCCAATGTCCTCGCGCAGGCGCTGCGCGACCAGGGATGAACGCGCCCATGCACCAGGCTGCGTCAACGCCGGCACTGGCCGTACTGGCCGATCAGCTGGCCCTGATTGCCGTACAGGATCTGCCGCAGCCGCGCTTCGAGCTCCTCCGCGTGTTCCTCCAGGTCGCCGCCCAGCCCGGCGCGACCCAGGCGGACATCAGCACGGCCTGCGACCTGCCCCGCTCGACCGCGCACCGGCTCCTGCGGACGCTGTGCGCCCATGCCGGCCAGCGGCGACGCGGCCTGGATCTGCTCGACGCGATCCGTGATCCCCGGCATCGCCACGTCCACCGCTTCTACCTGACGCCACGGGGCAGGGCGCTTTGCGAGCGCCTCACCGCCGCGGATGCCGCCGGACCACCGCCGGCGTCGTGACAGCCTCCCCGGCCAACGCCTTGCCAGTCGGGACGCCATTGCGGCCGGCGGAATGGCGGCTGTCGAGCTTCCCGCCATCGCTGGACCTCCCCTGGGCAGCGCTCGCTCTGGATGTGGTGGGCAGCGAGACCTCGGCCCGGGACACGGTGCGCGCACTCGCGCCGTCCGACCTCATCGATCCCGCACGCTACCCGCTAGCAGCGCGAGCGCAGGGCACGGTGGCCCAGTGGCTGCTTGACGCGGCGGCCCTGCTGACGCCCTGGCCGCCCGCCCTGGCGACTCAGGGTGGTCCCCGGGAGGCGCTGGCGCGATCGGCGATGTCATGGTCCCTGGCCGGGCTGCGCTTTGAGCGCTTCACGACCTTCCTGCTCGATGATCTGGCCGCGCGGTGTCCGCCCGGCCGGGATGTGCCGCCGTCGCGCGATGCACTGCTGGCCGCCGCGTGCGCGGCCGTTGCTGCGGGCGGGCTGGCGCCACCGATCTTCACCGGGGTTCAGGCGTCCCTGGTCGTCTACGCCTATGGGGTCGGCTGGGATCGCCGTGTCGACTCGCTCGCCGATCTCCAGGTGCGCCTGGGCCTGGCGGACGCGTCCGTGGACCTTGCCACCCATCGGCGTCTGGGTGTGCATTTTGCCTCGCTGGTGGCCACGCCCGCCGCTGACGCCATTGCAGATGCCCGGCGACTGCTCCTCCTTGCGTTCCCCGATGCACAGTCGGCGGTCCTGGCATTGCCGGTGCCGGCCCTGCTTGAGCTTCTGTCGGCCGGGGAGGCCGGCCCCGTGGCCCGCGCCCTCAACGCCCACTCCGATGACATGCTGGCACTGGATGCCGAGACCATTGTTGCCGGGGCTGCCAGTGCGCTCGGTGGCCTTCGTCGGGCCAACCCTGCCTAGCACTTGTGGCACAGGTACCACACGGCGAGGTTCCCCACCCGCCAGCGGTTTGCCATGCTCCGAAGGGCGACCCAGGCGGATTGACAGCATGAGCAGCGACGGGCCAACGAACAGCGTTTATCTCGAGCGGCGAACCGTCGACTGGTGTCTTCACCAGCGCTGCTCCTGCGAGCAGGCGGCCGTCCAGGCCGAACTCCTCGAGATCGACATGCGACACCTCGCGGTGCTTGCGCGACTACAGGAGCCGGAGCACCGCTGGGAGCGTGACGCCTTCTACATGGCGACTGCCGACCTCTATGCGGGGGAGGCCCCCCTGGACACGGAGCGCGGCGTTCGCACACTGCTGAGCGGCATCCTCTCGTCCTCCGGCGCGTCCGTCGTGCTCGACAGTACCGCGCCACGGGTGAGTGCCGCTGTCGATCGCGATATCGCCCGCGCCAGTGTTGACCTCGATCTACAGGTGGCCGGGCTGCCGGACGCCCGCGCCCTTCCCGGGAGCTTCCTGTCCACGCTGAAGACGGCCAAGGTCTACGCGCAGGCGGTAGGTGGCGCCGAGGGCGGGCGCCGGTTCCGCCGGAGCCTGGCCTACGTCAGCAGTGCCTGGCGCGGGGGGCAACTCGACGACAAAGCCCGGGTCGCAGTTACCGCCGTGGTCATGGGCGTCAGCATCAGCGGCGGGGCGGGGGTGCTGCCCGCCGTTGCCTTTGGCCGGCATCTGCTCAAAACCCCGCAGGGGAGGCGGCTGCAGGCACGGGTTGGTCAGTCGCTGCGTCGCTTTCTGGAGGGGCAGGGCGTCCAGCCGGATCTCCTCGACCGCGTGACGACGACCGTGGAGGACGTCTGGACCGAGGTGTCCGGACGCCCAATGGCGCGCCTGGTCGGTGCGATGGCGGTTCCAGCCATCGCCCTCGTGGACGCCACCGAGGCCGTTGAGACCATCGGTGACCTCGCACGGCGTGTCGGCGAGCGACTACACAGCGCCCTCGATCATATAAGGACCCATGCGGTGGAGGATTGGCTGGGAGGCTTCCCGCTGTCCAGCGCTGAGGCCGCCGCGCCAGCGGGCAGCGCGCCCGATGCGGCTGCCTGGGCCATCGCCAGTCAGGGCGGCGGCAATGCGCTCTCCGAAGCCCGCCTCCTCGAGGCCTGCCTGCAGGAGGCTGACGGGGCGCCACGCTCCGCGGCCACGTTCGCGCAGAGCCTAGCGGACGATATCGCCGCACAGAACGGTGAGATCCCGTATGTGCTGGCGGACGGCACGACACCGGAGGCAGTGGCCCGCGCGCATCTTGCGGCCTTCACCGACAGCTCTCCCTCGGGCGCTGCCGTCGTCGACCTGCTTGCCGAGCGCCCCGTCTCGGGCGGACTGCTGACCCTCCCGGCTTGCATCGCCCCCCTGGCTCCGGCGGTCGATGGCGAGATGCTGCCCGCCGATGGCATGGGCCCGGGCCGCGGCATGACACCGTGACAATCGCAGGTTTCGCCGTCTCAGCATACCCAGTCTTTTTGTCTTACGGCCCGCGCTTGGGAACGTGCGGCAGCTGTCCGCTCTTGCACCCCCGCAGAGCCCATTGCATCCTAGAAATGCCACGTGGGAAGGGCGCTGATAGGGCGGTCGTCTCGGCCTGGCGGCACCCACGTTCCCCTCGGCGCTCGTCGCCGGATCTGCCACAAGGAGGATGGCAATGCAGCACCGATTGACCCACGCTCTTCTTCCCCTGGCGATCGCTTCCGCGCTGGCTGTACCGGCCTCCAATGCCGCTGACCAGATGCCGCTGTACAAGAAGGTTGGCGATTGGAGCATTCATGTCGACGAGACTCTCGCGAACGGGTGCTTCGCGGCCGGCATCTGGAACGGCGGCACGCTCTTCCGACTCGGGGTCGACAACAACCCGCCGCCGACCCTTTACGTGATCATCGGGAATGTGAAGTGGCGTTCGCTGGAGAGGGGTAAAGAATACGATATCGATCTGACGTTCGGTGATGAGACGCCCTGGACACTCACCGCGTCCGGCTTCCAGTTCGATGATGAAAGTGGCGCCACGTATCTTTACGCGGACATCGGCAAGCCGAGCAACGAGAAGACGAAGGCTTTTGTCGACGAGTTCATGCGCGAGCTCTCCGTCCGCATCGTCTATCAGGGCAACCACGTCGATACGCTGCGGCTGACTGGCAGCTACGACGCGACCGAGACCCTGTTCGAGTGCCAGGCGCTAATGGACAGGACGGGGTCTCGCGACGATCCCTTCGCGGCGCCCGCACAAACCTCCGACGATCCCTTCGATGTGTGATTGGGGCGAAAGGGCGGCGCACGTCGTCCACGTGCGCGGCCGGGGCAGGGGAGTCCGCCCATGCGCGTGACGCCGCTTCTCGCTCTGCTGGTGGCGAGCCTCGCCGCTGGCGGCTTCGCGGAGCGTGACGCTTTGCCCGCCTCGATCGGCACGGCCGTGGGCATGGGCCTCGTCCCTTTTATTGGCGCCCTCGCTGTCACCTTGCTGCTGTCTTTCCTTTACTGGCTGGTGAAGCGAACCATCATCCCCGGATTTTACGAGACCGCGTGGCTGGTCTGGACCCTGCTGACGTTCCTCATGCTGTGGGGCTCCGTGTACCGGCCGCCGGCCGGCGCCGCCCGCGACGTGGCCGGCTATACGTATAGCCCCGAGGGCTGTGAGTTCGCCGTACCGTTCCCCGGGACGCCCTCCATCACGACCGTGACGACTGAACCGCTTGGTGAGCTTGAGCGGGCCGATTTCGCGCAGAACGCGGGCGAGCAGAGCGCCTTTTTCCGGGCGGAGTGTGCGCCGGTGCCCGGGCCGCTGCTCGCCAGGCTCCGTGATCGTGACGGCGAGGTACTTCACAGCCTGGTCGTCGAGTATGCACAGATGAACGGGCTGGACCATCTGGAGCATTGGCAGGAACGAGGCAGCCTGGGCCTCCAGGCGGGGGTGCGTGGCATGAAGCGTGTCGATGGCGTCCCTGTCACGGCCCAGCTCCGTTTCCATGTGGGTGAGAAGTCCCTGCTCACACTAATGACGGTCGGGCGTTCTTCGGGATACCCGCAGAAGGGCGTTTCCGAGTTCCAGACATCTGCTGCCCACAGCATGCTCTAGCGCCCCGGGCGGTGCTGCCCGCTTCTGATGGTTCTGCTCGCCGCCGTTACGGGTTAGTCTGCCTCCTGGCACCTGTTACGGAGGCGACGCCGGTTATGGATATTCTTCGTCGAACCCACTTCCCCTACTGCCTGGAACGACAGGCCGACGACACCTGGGTCATGCTCAACCGGCACTACAAGCCGATTGGCTTTATGACCTCGGAGTATCTTGATTACGCGGCCTTCCCGGTGGGGTTTCGGCTCAGGAACGTCCCCCGGAAAACCCTCGAGGCGCTGGCTTGCGAGGGCGGCTTCTCGGACGACACCGTCTATCTCTATGATGATGGCTGCACCCCCGAGCCCGACACGCCCCACCTGGACAGCTACCTGCAGAAGCTGGCTCTTCTGCTGCGCCTCAAAGTGGAAGCCGGAGGATAGCCGCCATGCCTGATCGTCTCGTGATGCGGGATGTGCCTCGGGATGCCGGCGCTGCCAAGGCCCTGCGCGCGCGCATCGACCAAGGCGAGATTACCGCCGATGAGGAGACCCTGCGCCTGCTCGATGCAGTGATCGACGGCAGTTACCAGGAGCCAGAGGATTCCCTGGACTGGTTGTTCCGTCCACACCCACCCGAGATCGGCCCGGCCCTTCGATCCCTCACCATGGCGGACTTCGAGGCGGCCCTGGGCCAGCTGTTGAGCGAGCACTGCAGCGGCCCCGTCAGGGTTTCGCTGCAGGGGATGCGCGTCGAGATGGACAGGACTCGCGGCAGGGAGACCGGCGCTTCGTTTTCCCTGCAGTTCACCGCCGCCTCGCAGGACCCGGGCGACGATGCCCCCGGGTCCTAGCCTCGCAATGGCCGCAGGGTTATCGCTGCCGGCCTAACTGCATTGCAGGGTGCAGGTCTGGTACCCGCCAACCTCCTGGATCGTGGCATCGTTACACCAGCCGTCGGGCGCGCCGTCGAGAAACATGATGTCGTCTCCCGAGGTGATGCCTTCACAGGACGTCGTGTCATTGCTGCCGAAATCAAAGGTGGCTGGCCTGTAGTCGTAGCCGCCAATCCGTATGCCCTGCGAGGTCACCCGGCCCACCGTGTAGCGGGCAGGCACATTACACTGGCGCGGTGGTTCCAGCACCGTCACGTAGGCTACCTCGGGATCGTCTTCCATCGACACCAGCGACCCGTGCCCGGAGGGGAAATAGCTCAGGATGTAATCCTCCGCGGTCGAGAAGTACCGGATGGCCTCGGCATCGACCCGAACCCGGGCATTGTTGCCCAGGCGAATGGTATCGCCCGCCTCGAAATCGCCGCCAAGGTAGGCCGTCTCACACACCGTGACCGAACCCACGGATTCGATGGGCCGGAACATCGGCTCCAGGTAGAACACCTCGTCGCTGTCCAGGATCGGCGCCAGGTCCGGGTTGGCCTTGATCGGTTCCGAGGTGAGCCTGCAGGCATCGACGCTCCCGCCACAGAAGCCCCTGTGCCGCTTCCGCCAGCCGATGAACTCATAACCGGAGGTGGGCACGCCGACATAGGTTTCCTCGAAGGTGCCGAACCGGCGCACGTCTACAACGCAGCGCTCACCGGGTTGGCATACGGTCTCTCCTTCGGCGTCGGCAACATAGCCAACGCCCGGGCTGGTAATCTCGATCTTGCACCCGGCGAGCGCCGCGAGTACGCCGCCGATGACCATGGCCCGGGCCGCTGCCTGTCCCCTGCGATGCATATCATTCTCCTTTGCCATTGCTGCTCGCACTCCCCACTAGGCTACCATCCGCGCTCCCGCTCCGCCGGATAATCTCCGCTTTTTGGGGTGGCACCCGCCCCGAAGCCGCCGGTTTTGCGGGTTCGCGCGGGTTTCACGGAAAATGTAGGCTTTTTCGTTGCCAGCCTCTTTTGAAGGACAGAAACTTGCCTTGTTGCCACTTGAGGGGAAACCCCTATGAACGACACGACCGACGCTGAAGCCGCGGCCCAGGAGATGGATGTCTCCGGCGTGCGGGTGCTGGTCGTCGATGACGCGGATACCGTGCGCCGGGTGATGGAATCCCGCCTGGTCGGCCTTGGCTGCGATGTGCGCGTGGCCGACGGCGGCTTCCCGGCCCTGTCGCTGATGCGCGAGTTCGACGCCGAGATTGTCTTCCTGGATATCAGCATGCCGGACCTCGACGGGTACAAGACCTGCGCCGTGATCCGCAATCGCCACCCGGAACTGCCGATCGTGATGCTGTCGAGCCATGATGGCATCTTCGACATCGCCGAGGGCATGGTGCATGGCGCCACCGAGCACGTCACCAAGAGCCCCGGTCCCGACCGGCTGCGGGAGATCGTCTACAGGCTCTGCCGGGCAGGAACCATCGCCTGATGGCGGCCGCGCAGGGCAATCGCGCGCGGGCGGCTGGGGACACAGATGCCGCGCTGTGGGGCGGCACGACCATGACCGTCGCGGGCGTGCAGGTGCTGATCAGCCATGATGACCTTGCGGGGGTGCTGCCCACGCCGCCCCTGGCGCACCTGCCTGGCTCACCCGCCTGGCTCGCGGGGGTCGGCGGCCATGCCGGTGAGATCCTCTGCGTTATTGACTCCGGCGCCTGGCTCACGCGCGTGCCGTCGTCGCCCGAGCGTCGGCGCTTCTGTGCGCTGCTGGCGGTGGACGGGGCGCGGTTCGCCCTCACCGTGGACGCCCTCGGCGTCGACTGCTGGCTGCCGGTGTCCGAGCGTGACTTCGAGGCGCCCATGGCGCCAGCGCTCGTGCCGTACTCGCTCGGCGCCTTCCCGGTGGATGGCGCGATGGCTCCCGTCCTGGACGGGCATCTGTTGATGGACAGCCTGCGGGACGCCGGTCTCCGCACCAGTGACGCGGGGGCCAGTGGATGATGGAGCGGGACGCTGCCCTGACCCTTGGTGCCCGGGTCCTGGCCGCCGGGGGGCTCTCGGCCGGGCTGGTGGCCGCGTTGGCCGCACCGGGGAGCGCGCTTCTGACAGGGGGCGGTGCGCTGGCCGCGGGCGCCGGTTTCGGCCTGCTGGTGCTTCGGGATCGCCGTCGTGCCGCCCTGGCCGATGAGTCCGAGGCGCAGCTGACGCGCGCCCTCAATCGCCTCGCCGCGCGGGATTTGGCCGCCCACGTCCCGGAGGGAGGCGCCGTCCAGCGAGAGCTTGCGCGGGCGCTCAACGACGCCGTGGCCGCCGTGGCAGCGACCGTGAACGACATGCGCGACAGCGTGGAATCGGGCACGCAGGCCGGGGACGCGCTCGCACGCCTTTCATCGCAGGCCGGTGCCTCGCTCGATAGTGTCGGCACCCAGAGCGGGCGCCTTTCCCGGGGGCATCAGGACCTGGCCGCCACGGTGGATGCGCTGAGCGCACGCGCGGCTGCGCTCGTGGAGCATCACAACGAAGCCGCCCAGGCAGTGGGCGCCGCCCGGGCGCACCTACGCGAAGCCGGGCCTGCCAACGACCAGCTGCAGGAGCGGGCGGAGGATGCTATGGAGCGCTCCAAGCGTCTTGGCGAATGTGCCGCCGATCTCGTGTCGGCCGTCGACGAATTCAAGGGCCTGTTCGAGCATCTGAAGATCATCGCTGTCAATGCGCGTATCGAGACCATCCAGCAGGGCGCGGAGGGCCGGCGCTTCAGCGCGGTCGCCGCCGAGCTGTCCGATATCGCCAACCACGTCGACGAGGTGTCACGGTCCATCGTCTCCAAGGGCCGCGCCACCGATGATGCCGCACAGGATCAGCTTGCGGGTATGGAGGCGGTGCTGGAACTGTCCCGGGCGGTGGAGCGGGGTGTGCGATCGGCCGTCTCCGCCCAGTCCTCCGTTGACGGTGCGATCGTGCGCTGGGGCGCTACGGGGCGTGATGTCGCCGAGAAAGGGCGGGCAGCCGCCGACTCGGCACGGTCCCTGATCGATGCCGCCGGCACCGTGGGCCAGGAAAGCCGGAAGCTGAATCAGCTCGTGAGCGAGGGTGATGGCAAGGCCCGGGAAATCGCCGCGCTGCTCGCGCGGATCGGTGCCGGCCTGCGTGACTTTCGTGCCGCGCACAGCGTTTACACCGTGGCGGCGGACGACCGGCCTGACACCATGCCCGGCACCGCCGTGAGGACCGCATCGTGAGCGATCTGGATATCGTGACCTTCGACTGGGTTGAGAAGACCCTGGTGACGCAGGTGGCCACCGCCGAGAACGCGCTGGCCGCGTTCAACCGGGAGCCCCTTGATGACGTGAAGGCACGGCAGAAGCGCCTGCTTGCCTGCCTTTTCTCCATCCAGCAGGTCACGGGCTGCCTGCGGTCACTGAACCTGACGAAGGGTGCGCTCCTGACAGCCGAGCTGGAGCGGGCCCTTCAGCGCCTGTTCCAGGATGAACTGCAGGGCGAGCGCCGGCTGCTCGTGCTGGGCGGTGTCCTCCAGGGCGTCAAGCTCCTGCCCGCCTATCTCGCCCACATCCGCGAGGTGCGACGCGATACCGGAGACGGCCTCATTCGCTGCGTCAACGACCTGCGCCGATGGATGGGTGAGCCGGCACGCCCAAGCTGCCTTTTCTTTTCGCCGGCGCTCGCACCCGGGGCTGGCGTGACACCCGGGGGCGACCGCACTGACGAGGGCGCCCTGCGCGAGACGGTCGCTACCGAGCGGGCTGCGTATCGCCGGGCGGCGCAGGCCGCGATGCGTCGTGAGTCCATCGAGGACAACATGGCCACGGTGCAGCACTGCGCCGCCGCGCTTCGCGATGCGTTCCGCGGGTCGGCCCCGGAGGCCTTCTGGTACGCGATGGAGGGCGTCGCCGCCGGCGTGGCCGCCCGGGCTATCCCGCGCGATCGGGGACTGGCCCGGCTGCTCCAGGCCGGCGACCGACTGCTGGCCGCGGTGGCCGAACGTGGCTGGGCGGCCCTCGACAGCTGGGACACCGACCACTGGCTGCACCAGCTGCTGTTCTATCTGGCGAGCAGCAAGGCGCCCCCACCGCCTGTGGAGGCGATCCGGCAGGCGTTCGATGTCACACCGGAGCAGGTCACGGTCATGTACCGAAGCCTGCTGCACCTGCGCGCGGTTGAGCCCGCGCTGCGCTCCGCGCTCGCCGAGGTGGTCAAATGCCAGCAGTTCCTCAACCAGCTGAACCCCTCGTTGCTGCAGGCGGGCATGCCCGAACTGGAGTCCGTGGCCGGTGCGCATGTCGACGCCGCCATCGAGCGCCTGCAGGTGATGGACCACATCGACCTGGCGGACGAGCTCGGCGAGGCGCGCGCACGACTGGCACTCATTTACCACGCCCGCTCGTCCAATGCCGAGGAGGAGCTCGCGGCGGTCGCGACCCATATCCTCAACGTGCGCTATACGCTTGAGGCCATCCTCGAGCATGGCCATCGGGGCGATGCCGGCTTTGCGATGCGGCTGCAGCGTGGGGTCGTCGAGTCTACCCTCCATCGTCTGGAGGGTGCGCGCCAGAGTCTCCAGTCCCTGCTGCGGCATCGCCACTGGCTGTCGGTTACCGGCGCACCGCCGACCACCGAACAGGAGCGGGAGTCGCTGGCTCTGGCTGCGCAGCGCCTTGTGAATTATCCCCTGCTGGACCAGCAGGATCGCGCGCCGCGCGACCACCTTGCAAAGCTCGTGGCGCAGTTCGAGCGGGCTGCCGGTGAGCCCGATGAGGCGGACTGGTCGGCGCTCTATGACGCCGTGCGGGCGATCGTGGTGGTGATGACACCACCCGATGGCCGGCGGATCACCCGGGATGCCTGCCAGCGCATCGAGGATGCGGCGAGCGCCCTGGAGTACCAGGATCTCGCCCGGGAGGGCGCCATCCTGCGCCAGTGCAGCGATTGGATCGAGGCGACGGAGCGCGTCCGCGGCATCCAGGAAGACGAGGCGGCCTTCGACATGGCCCTGGCCGTCATCTATGTTCGCCAGCGCCTGCAGCGCTGGCTGTCCGACCCGGCCCTCTCCGGGGACGACCTGCTCAGCCGGGCCGAGGCCTGCCTGCAACGTATCGCGGGACCGCCTCTTCCAGTCGCCACCGACGCGTCGGCCGACGCCGCCGCGGAGGGCGACGCCGCCAGCGACACACCGGAGGCAGCGGCGGCCGTGGGCGCTGCGCCCGTGACGGATGCGCCGCGCGCGGCCACCTCTGCGGCTGACGAGGAGACTGCGATGCTGGATACACCACCGGAACCCGATGCGCCCCCACCGCAGGACGAGGATGCGATTCTTCGGCAGGCGTTTCTCGACGAGGCCCAGATGCTGCAGCGCGACCTGGAGGGTGCGTTGTCGCGCTGGGCTGAAACGCTCAGCGTGGATGCTGACCTGCGAAGCGCCGGAAGACGTTTCCACAGTCTGAAAGGCAATGGCCGGGTGGTGGATGCGGCCGTGATTAGCGAAGTGGGTGCCCGCGGCGAGATTCTTGTCGATGAGCTGCTGTCCGGCGTCCGCACCGCAACCCCGGCAGCTGCCAAGAACCTGATGGCTCTCGCCCAGTCCCTGCCGCCGCTTATCGAAGCCTTCGGTGAGGACCGGGAGGCGCCGGATGAAGAGGCCCGCGCGCTGGCGCTGATCGACGCAAGTTTCCACGAGGACGATGACTGACGCGAGCGCGACACCGCATACCGCCAGCGATGCAGAGATCCTGGCGGCCTTTCACGACGAGGCCACGGATCTCCTCGCGGCCCTGCGCGAGCAGGTCGGGGAGGAGGCCGGCACGGTAGAGGCCGAGCGCCTGCTTCACTCTCTGAAGGGCGCGGCTCGAGCCGCCCGTCTCGATGCCATGGCCGACCTCGCCCACACGCTCGAGGACGCTCTCGCGAAGGACGGGATTGCGGCCCTGGGCGACGGCCTCGATGCCCTTGATGCTGCCCTCGCCCGGATAGCGCCGCGCTCGGCGCCTTCCGCAGCGACACGCGACCGCCTGCGTGCATTCCTGGGCGACGCTGAGTCGTTGCTGGCCGCCGCCGCCGCCGATACTCGGCAGGGCGCTTTCGCGGCCTCCCTGCGCTATCTGCGCGACATCGCCCGAGGCGCGCGTCTCTACGCCTTCGCAGCCGACGTCGCGCGTCATCTTGCGCCCCTGGAACGGGATGACGCTGCGGGGGGTCGGGACGAAATCATCGCGCACCTCCGGGACGCCCTGGCGCAGGTGGCGGCGACCGGCGCGGATCTGGCCGTTCCCGAGGGTGAGGGAGCCGGTGGGCGAAGCGCTGTGGCGCTGCGCGTACGCGACCTGGGTGGGCTGCTGCGTGAGGCGACGGATACTCGCCAGGCCGGGGCTCGGACCCGGCGCCAGGTGAGCCAGATCCTTGGCCACCTCCAGGCTACCCAGCAACGGCTGGGCTACATCAATACGCAGGTTGCCCGGGCGAGCGTTCAGCCCCGCCACGTGCGCGAACGCCAGCAGATCATCGACGACCTGCTGGGTGTTCTGGGCGAAGGCTTAACCGATCTCGCGGCGCTCAATGCGTCAGCACTGCGGGCCGGGCTGCGCGCCGAGACCGCGCTCTCCCAGCAGGCGCACGTGCTGGATGCGCATGGCGCCGCGCTCGAGGCCGCTCAACTTGTACCGGCAAGCCGGGTGGCGGACGCGCTGCGTCACACGGTCGTCCAGGAGGCCCGGGAGGCCGCCAAGGAGGTTTCCCTCGAGTCGCACTGCGACGGGCTGCTGGAACGACATCAGGCCGAGCGGCTGCGACGCGCGCTGGATCACCTGCTTCGTAACGCCGTCATCCACGGCATTGAGCCCCCGGCGCAGCGGCGCGCGCAGGACAAGTCCGCATTGGGCGTCATCCGCCTGGTCATCCAGCCCCGGGATGGCGACCTCGAGATTCGCGTCAGCGACGATGGCGCCGGTATCGACCGGGAGCGCCTGCAGCAGATTGCGGAGGCTCGTGGGCTACTGCCTGACGGTGGCTCGCTGCGGGACCAGGAGCTGCTGGCGCTCGTCTTCGAGCGGGGGCTGTCCACCGCCGCGAGCGTCAGCGGTGCCGCCGGCCGGGGCGTTGGCACGGGGGCCGCCCGTGCGGAAATCCTCGCCCTGGGCGGTACGATCGCTGTCGCCAGCCGGGCGGGGGAGGGCACCACCTTCTCGATCCGCGTGCCCTCGGCCGCGCCGCGCCGAGGGGCCTTTGTCGCCACCGCCGGCGATCAGGCCTATGCGCTCCTGCCGGGCAGCCTCGGCAAGGTCCATCTCTGCGCCTGGGGGGAATTCGAGGAAGCCTGTCGCGGCGGCACCCTCACGCCGGAGCCGGCGGCCGACGCCTGCAGGGCGGTGTGGTTGCCCGCAATGTGCGATAACGAGGGGCTGCCGACGCGCAACCCGCAGTCGCGCGTCATGGTGGTCGTGGTCGACACCAACGATGGCTGTGTCGCTGTCGGCATGGACGACATGCGGGAGGAGGCGGACCTCCTGGTGCGGCCTCTGCCACCCCCCTTCAATGGCATGCCCTGGCCGGGCGTCGTGGGCGCCGCGCTGACCGCCGAGGGCCACCCCATGGCGGCGTTGGACCTCGAGGCGCTGATCGGTGGGCTTGGCGAAAGCCGGCTGCCAGCGCCGCCCGACGCGGTTGATGACTCGCCGCTGCGCGTGCTGGTCGTGGACGACTCGCACACTTATCGAACAGTGGCCACCCAGCGCCTTCTCCAGCTTGGCGCGACGGTGCTGACCGCGGACAACGGCCAGCAGGCGCTGGACCTGCTGAATGGCGCGGATCAACTCCCGGACCTGGTCATGCTCGACATCGAGATGCCGGTCCTTGATGGCATCGAAACCCTCAAGGCCATTCGGCGCTCGCGTCGCCTGCGGGAGCTGCCCGTGATCATCGCGACCTCCCGCAGCGGCAATCACTATCGGGAGATGGCCGAAGCCGCCGGCTGCCAGGACTACCTCCCGAAGAACCTCGACCCCCTGCGCCTCAAAGCCGTGCTCGAGCCCTATCGCCGGGATCGCTGAGCGGCTAAGCGCCTTGGGCGCGGTTTCGTGCAGTTTTCTTGAAAAAGCCCGGTTTTTGCTTGCCCGCTGCAGGCGCCCCTGCCACGTTCATCGTATGCACGCGGTAGACCGCAGGAGGGTCTCATGCCACTTGTTCTGAAGCGCCGTAGGGGCCAGTCTGTCGTGATCGGCGATGCGGATGACGCCATGATCGTGTCGGTGCGGACCGCCACCCGGGGCGCCGCCCAGTTCGATTGTGAGCCCCAGCGCGGGCGGCGCGGACACCGTGTTCGCCGGCGCGCCGGCGAGTCCTTCATGGTCGGCGAGCACGTCCGGGTAACCGTGCTCGATGCCTGCCGGGGCAGCACCAAGCTCTCTTTCGAGGCGCCGTCACACATCGCGGTCAACCGCCAGGAGGTCCACGACGCGAAGTGTCGCGCACGCCCGCTGCGGACCCTCGCCGCGTCGCTGGCGACGTGCCTGGTGGGCGCCGCGTTGCTTACCGGCGTGGCAGTGAGCCCTGCCGCCCGGGCTGCCGAGGGCGATGCGCTCGGGGTTGCCACGCGCTATTACCTGTCGGCATTGCACTTGGATGCCATTGCCGACTCGCAGTGCGCCGACGTGGGCCTGCCCCTGATTCGCCCGGACCTGTCGGCGCTTCGCCGGGACATCGCCCGCAGCTTCGGGCGCGCCGGTGAGTCGGTCGCGAGCTACCTGACTTCGGAGTCATTGGCCGCCAATGGCCGGTTCGAGGCGCAGGGCGGTGTCGATGGCTGGCTGTCGAGGAACACCCCCGCCGAGGTCGACCACCGGGCGGCCTGCGCTGTGTTCATTACCGAAATAGAGACCGGCTACGAGACGCACCAGGCCGCCTGGCTCGCACTCCTTGAGGCGGCGCGGCAGGGAGATGCGGAGGAGGGAGCACCATGACCGCCCAGGATGATAAGCGGGATCGCTGGATGGCTGACGCCGAGGGCGCGCTGCGCGAGGCGATGCTTTCGCCCTCGCTGACCGACCTGGATCGGCTGCTCATGCGGGGCCAGTTCACGCGATTGCAGCAGGGTGTGCGCGTAGCTTTCCCCGACAAGGCCGACAAGACCACGAAGACCCTGCGCAGCGCCCGCCTGAAGCTGCTGGGGTATCGCTGGGACGCCAAGGATCGCTCCTGGGCCAAGCACGCCGAGCCCTGAGCCTCCCCCATCGCTGCGACTGCAGCGTGGCCGCCGCCGCGTCACCTCGCGGCGCGAAAAAGCCGTCGGACGTAACCCGGGGTGGTGCGCGCGATTGAGACATATCCGTCGCGTTAATGCCACGCCAGAGATTGACGAAGCGGAAACATCTTCTATCTTTTTTTTGAAGCCGACGTTTTGATGTTTGCTTAGCGCTTTCGCAATGACGCGCTGTATCGAGACGCCCGCCGCATTCTGTATTGGCCACCAGATGGGCGTCCCCTCGCACCAATCGGACTGGTCAGACTTTTGAGAGGAGCTCCGATCGTGCGAATTGTGAGTGGCTTGCTTGTATGGGTGATTGTTTTAAGTGCTTATAGTAGGGCTGCGCTTGCGCAGCCTTTCGACGACACTTACGAGATGAGGTTTTCAGGCCCCTCTGAACCCAATGCGATAGATCTGTGGCTGTTTGACCGATACTACGCAGGTATCGGGCCCAACCGACTGCCAGGGTGGGACTTCTACCAGCCTTATGAAAATGCGGAAGACTTTTATTGGTGCGAGTGGCGCACCGAACACATTGTCGACGACTGTGTCGATAACTATACCTTTGCGGGCTCCGCAATGTGTGCGGCAGCTGGCGCCATTACTGGCGCCAGCATCAATCAGTTCAAGGTCGTGTATGTTGCGCCGGGAGCGCTGGCCGGCACGGTGTCGGCTTTAGTGCTCGGCGGCGTGGCCATAGTTGGAACATACTGCGGTCTTGCCACCGCCGAAGCCAGGACTTTCTGTCGTACCACCCTGAGAACAAAACTCATCAAGAACTGCCTTGGTTATGAGTGAGGCTGGCTAATCCGGGTATATTACGGGCCGATTTTAAAGAGGTGAGAAATGAGTAAGAAAGCGATAGTCCTGTGCTGTGCCGTCTTAGCAGCCTCTGGCGGAAGCGCCGCAGATATCGAAACGACGCGCGTCGAGTCTTCGCATCCACCGACCTGCTCTCCACGCCACTTGGAACCTGGCGCGATAGATGCATTGCGCCGCGAGTCTGAGCAATGGAGAAGGGATCTCGGATACTTCAGACAGGACGAAAAAACCGTCTACGATGGTTACTCGGATGTCGCTTTGCAGCAGCTGGCGGGACAAGGTGACCTACTGGCCTACTCTGTGATGTATGACCGCATGATCGACGCAGGGGGATATTCGGATCGCAGTAGATTGAAGGCCCTCCTAACTGACTGGGCCGCCGCAGGGTCGACGAGGGCGTTAATGGCCCTCGCCAAGGTTGAGTTCTTCGCAGCGCTGGAGTCAGGAAGCGATCATGGCGTAACCAATGATGTCCTGGCCATTTACGATGTAGCACTCAAACGCGGTGATGTCCGCGCCGTGATGTACATGGATCAGAAGGCCAGCCTCCGAAAACGCGCTCTCACGCTGAGTGACGTTGAGGATGTGCGGGCGAAATCGGAGCAGCTTTACGCTAGGCTTAAGGCTAGGCGACGTGAGTTGGGAATGGGTGGTTTTGTGAACGCAAAACCAGAATCGCTTGAGTTGCTGTACGCCAAGTCTATAGCTCACGCCGTCTCAGCACCGGGCTTGGGAGAGCTGGTAGGTAGCCACGTTAAGGTGCCGCCGTGCCCGTCGTGATTGTTGGGCATCAGACGCCCGATGACCTGCTGCGGAGGATCCGGGAGTTGGGTGATTCTCGGACCCCCAGCTGATTGGTTTAGTAATCCGCTGTCTACGGAGGTTTTTTGAACCTTTCTTCTTCAGAGCTAAAAGAGATAACCAGGGTTAGACAGCGAGACTCCCACCCGGTACGGTCCTCGTTAATGTTGGCGGGCCCGCTTATGGTCCTTTTGGTGATTGTGATTTGGACACGGCCCTACATGCTTACAGAGTATTATTTCTGGTATTCGGTGGTCGTTCTTCTTGGCTTTTGGACATCTGCTCTGCTCGACTTGCCAGGAAGTAGACGACGCGCCGACCGTCTGATTGTCACGTTAGCGAATCACAGCCCTGAAGTCTTGAAAGCAGAGGCGGGACGTGGTGATGAGGATGTGTGAGACGCGTGCCTGTCGCCACCTTTATCGGTTTGCGACCCAGGAACGATCTTATCTGAATAACTTGGCCAGCTGCGCTTGATGCCCTCTCATTTTTTCGGCCGCTGCACTGCGGGCACCCCGGCCGTCCGAACCCTGCCCGCCACCACCTCGCTGGGTAGGAGGTCCCCTACCTGAGCCAAGCACGCCCAGCCTTGAGCCTCGACCGCCTCTGCGGCTTTTCCCTCACGCCCCGGTCCGGCAGCGCGTCGTCTTGCTCGCTGATGCGCTTATCCATCAGACCCTCAAGTCCCGCTTCCGCGTACCGATTGATGTAGCGGCGGAAGCTGCGATCACACAGGCCGAGTAACTGTGCGGCCTGCTCCTGGGTGAGTCGTCCGCTCTGCCAACCGTCGTAGGCATCTTCGAATCTCATGCGTCTGGTCTCCTGTAACCAAGCTGCCCGGCCCACTTGTCGCCTCCAATCGGTAGTGTCCCAGGAAGTGGTGTAAATCCACGGTGGAGGTAGAGGTCACCGTGGGTCTCCGTAAAATGAAAGTTGCGACAC
>MDTG01368622.1_pt1 | contig 19945 bp, 16 predicted proteins | sample 811421 | NCBI WGS metagenome assembly MDTG01 (sample SAMN05326645, study PRJNA326480) | marine metagenome | isolation source: seawater | place: Pacific Ocean: South East | collected 2011
TGTTTTATATACTTCTACAATATTATTACTAATTGTACGTTTTGTATCAATATAATCAAGAGCAAGTATATCCATTAAATTTGTACCAACTGTATCTAACACCCATTTATCTTTTTTAACAAAATTACCATTATCAAGTGTCATAATATTTTGCAATTTTCTAAGAATAACTTTAGAAAGTTTCTTAACACCTCTGATAACAAGGTTATTTAATAATTGGTCTTGAAAATTTTTAAGCAAATAAATTTCATCTGATTGATCAAGTGTATCTGTTTTATTTTTACCCTTTTTACTTAATATACTCTCAAGACGCAATCTAAATATCAAATTATCTGAGTTATAATCCGAATAAATACATGAAACTTCATCACCATATGAGTTTTTAATAGCATAATGTATATCATCCATTGTAATATTTTTCTCAAGAAGTTGTATTTTATCAATTTTAATGCGAATAACCCATTTTGATTTTTCACTATCATCATTTGATACTTCTTCTTCAATGCACTCATTTACAATATTTTGAAATGCATTGTATTGCTCTACCATGATTTTATCTTCTTCAATTTGGGTTGAATCACTGTATGGATCAAAACAAATTTCAATTTCTTCTACCAAGTCTCCTAATTTTGTGTGTTCAATCATATTCATAATTCTTTGTGCTCTTTCTTGATCTTCAGCATCATTTTCATTTAGATAAATTGTCAAAGAAGGATTCTTAGGATTTTCAGAAAGAGCCAATATTTCCTCAATACGAGGTACACCACGAGTAACATTTGATTTAGATGCAACACCTGCAAAATGGAAGGTATTTAGAGTCATTTGTGTAGTTGGTTCTCCAATAGATTGTGCTGCAATCATACCAACCATTTCTCCTGGAGCAATAATAGACTGTTTATATTTAAGTTTAATTGTTTCTAGAAGAATAATCAATGCTTTTTTATTAAATCTTTTAATTGTAAGAAGCTGATTTGGTGTAAGATAATAGTAGTATAATGTTTTAAATAAACTTGTAGGTGGTGTATAATTAATATTTTCAAGTTGAGTATATGTTTTATCAATTAATTTCATTGCTTCCATTGGTGTAATATCAATGATTGAATTTTTATTAATTTGTTGCTGTCCTTGAATATTATTTATAATATATTGAAAATTAACAGGTATATGTACTCTATTAGAATCTTGAAATTTAAATATATGTTCAACAATTGAATTACGTGTATCAATCATATTATTGATCTCTTTTTTAATTATTTCATTAAATTCTGTTTCTTGTTTTTTAATACGACTAATAACTGATGACATATATGGACTACTATTTACCTTTTTAACATCACGTGGAATTGTAAAATGATTATAAATATCTTCAAGTGACATATTTACTAGATTAAAGAATTGATTTTCAACTTTAACTGGGTCTATACCATCATCACCATAACTATATTGAACAATTTTTCCCTTATTATTTCTAACTGTCATGTCATATGTAACAAGTAAATCTTCCATACCTTTAATTAATCTTCTTTGGATATATCCTGTTTGTGAAGTTTTAACTGCTGTATCAATAAGACCAACACGACCACCCATTGCATGAAAGAATAATTCCTGTGGTGTTAGACCACCAATAAATGAATTTTCTACAAATCCTCTAGCTAATGGTCCATCATCAAACTGTGTGTAATGTGGAAGTGTTCTATTTTCAAAACCATATGGTATACGTTTACCATCAACATTTTGTTGTCCCAAACAAGAAATCATTTGTGAAATATTTAAATCACTACCTTTAGAACCTGCTTCTACCATCTTTACAAATCTGTTGTTACTATCAAGACTTTTACGTCCAATTTTTCCAGCAGCTGAAGAAGCTTGATTTAATATAGTATTAACTTGAGTTTCAAATTCTTCTTTATTGGTTTTACCAGTATTATTTTCAAAAATACCTAATTGTGTCTGTTCAATAAGTTCTTTAACTTTAGATTTTTTATTCGTAATTGTTTCTGTAATAGCTAATTTAGTTTCATTGTTTGCAATTAAATCACTAATACCAACACTATATGCACTAGACTTCATATATTCAGTAACAATATTTTGTAAATCATCAATAAAATTAGAAGCAGTCATGTTACCAAAATCATTACAAATACGATGCAATAGTCCTTTACTTCCTGCACCTAATACACCTTTTTCAATATGACCTCTTATTACCTCACCATCTTTAACTTCTAAAACATTATTTGTTGTTTCAAAATCATCATTTTCATCGTAAAGCTTAGTTTTATAATGTAATGATAGCGGTGGCATAATTTGACTTAAAATTTCAAAATTAGAGATATTATTTGTTTTAAAAATGTTTGCATCAATATTTTTACTGTTCATCAATAAATTCATTGTTTCTTTTTTTGTGAAAGAAATGTTTTGCCGTGTGAACTGATATGTACCAAGTAATGAATCTTGAAATATACCAACAATAGATTGATTATTTGCAGGACTAATAATATGATATGGTACTGCCGCTAGATTTTTAAGTTCTGTCTCAGACTCATCATCTTGTGGCATGTGCAAATTCATTTCATCACCATCAAAATCTGCATTATATGGTTTTGTGTCACCAACATTCATTCTAAATGTATCACCTTTATACATAATTTTTGCAATATGACACATCATTGACATTCTATGAAGTGTTGGTTGACGATTAAATAAAACAGCATCACCATCCATCATATGTCTATGTACAATATCACCATTTTCGATACGAATTGAATTTCTATCTATGTAACGAAGTGAAATATTTTCACCATTTTTTTTTTCTAATATTTTTGCACCAGGGTATTCATCCGGACCATTACGTACAAGTTTTAAAAGATAGTTTTTATTTTCATTGGTTACAGTTATTGGTTTAGTGATATTTTTAGCAATTTTAAGTGGAATACCTAATTCTCTAATAGATAAATTAGGATCAGGTGTAATAACTGAACGAGCACTATAATCAACACGTTTACCCATAAGATTACCTCTTACACGCCCTCCTTTTCCATTTAAACGATCTTTAATTGCTTTTAAAGGTCTTCCAGAACGCTGTGCTACAGAAGCAACACCTGGAATTTTATTATCAATTTGTGTTGCAACATAATATTGAAGAACTGTTGCCCAATCATCAATTACATTTGCAGGAGCATTTTGCTCAATTTTATCTTGAAGTGTTTTATTTGCTTTAATCAAATTTACAATAATATGACTAATATCATCTTCACTTCTTTGTTGGGCATCATGTTTTACGGATGGTCTTACTGCAGGAGGAGGAATTGCCAGTACTTGACAAATCATCCAATCAGGTCTTGACCAAATAGGACTAAATCCCATAAAATTTACATCTTCATCTGAAATACGTTTAAATATTTTAAGTACTACTTCAGGTGTAAGTCTCATATTAAGTTTAGAAGATGTTGTATTATTACCTTCATTGCTAACACCTTCAATATTGTCCCATTCAGCAAATAATGTAGCAAGACCTTCTTTCTTAATTTTATTTGCTTGTTTACAACCACAACCATCATCACAATCATCACCACAACGTTTAACTTTACTGGCAATTGAGAATACATAATTCCAACGTTGTTCATTTGACATGTTAAGAGCATGTTTATGTGTTTCTTTATTAATTAAAAGTTTTCCACATTTAATGCAAACACATCTTAAAATTTTAATAATTGTAGTAAGATATTGAATATAAAATACAGGTCTAGATAAATTTATATGACCAAAATAACCAGGTGTTTCAATATAATTTAAACCGTCTGTTGGACAAATTAATCCTGGATCTTGTACACCCATTCTTGGATCAAATAATCCTCCAATTACAGGTTTATTACTTACATATGTATCACGACTGGTAATTTCAGCAACTGAACTTTTCCTTATTTCTTCAGGTGATAAAATACTAAATTGAATTCCAATAATTCTTGATATATTTTCTTGAGAACTATTCTGTTCTTTGCTTGTCATCTTTCTTATATAAATATTATATTATTTAGATTGTTTCAATTTTTATTTTATTAAAAAATTTTATTGACTAATATTTAACAAAAGATGATTTAAATTCTAAATAATAAAAAAATTGAAAATATTTAAATATTATATTTAATCAATAAATAGTAATGGGAAAACAGCCAAAAGATCAAAATTCTAAATCACCTAAAAAAGATAAATATAGTTTACGTTCTAAAAGACGTGATAATATGAAAAAAAAGAAAAATGATGAATCTTCTGAAAGTGATGAAACTTATTCAGAAAGTCAATATGAAAGTGATGAAGAATTAGATAAAATACAATATAAAAAATTTTTATCAAAATTATTCCCTTCTAAGTTTATGAATGATAAAATTAGAGAAATTGAAGAAAATAATGATAGTGAAACAAATTCAAAATCTGATGATGAATCTTTAGATGAATCAAATAACGAAAAAAAAACCCATAAAACTAAAAAATATAAAAAATTATCACTTCGTAATAAAAAAAAGAAAAATAAATTAATAGTTGATGAAAGTTCGTCAGAAGAAAATAATAATAAATTGGTTAAAAAAAATACATCCAAAAATATTGAAACTTCATCAACGGAATCAAGTGACGATGATTATGATGATTACGATAACGAGTATACAAATGATCAAAATATAAATATAGTATTTACTCTTGCCGATCCAAAATCTTATTATCAAGATGAAGAAGATAGCTATAGTGAAACAGAAGATGATTCAATGTCATCATCAACATCATCCGATTCAGAAAAAGAAACAGAAAAAAAAATGGAAGATACTGATAATAAAGATATTGATAAGCAAATAGATGAAGAAATTGATGAATTAACAGGACTCATTGATGATTTGAAACAAGAAATTAAAGAAGAAAACCATAAACTAGTAGGAAATACAGATAAAAAAACTCGTGAAACTAAAAAAGTAGATGATAAACAAATTCTTGGTAAATTTATTAAAGATGTTAAAGCAATGAAAGAATTTTATGATAATGATATTTTAGATGAACTTATTGAAACAGGTAAAGAAAAATATAAAAATTTGAAAAAGAAACAAGAAAAACGTGATAAAAAAATTAAAAGTAAGAATCTTACTAGATTTAGAAAGGGTATTACGGAAAAAAATGTATTAAATGATTATGCTTATTTTAATAAGCTATCACTTGAAGAACAGACAAAATTGTTGAACGAATTGGATATTATAAGTAACCAAGTTAAACATGATAAACCTTATCGTGTGTCACTTCTTGAATCTAATATACCTGCTAAATTTAAAGCAGCTGCTTTGAAAAAAATAAATGCTCTGCGTTATATGGAACCTGGTGCAGGTGAATATTATAAAAGTAAAAATTGGGTTGATACATTTATGCATATTCCATTTAATAGTTACAAAGAACTACCAATTAATAAATCAGATGGAATTGAAAAATGCCATGATTTTATGGAAAATGCAAAACATGTTCTTGATAGTGCGGTATATGGACTAAATGATGCTAAACTTCAAATTATGCAATTGGTTGGACAGTGGATAACAAATCCAAAAGCGGTTGGAACTTCTATAGCAATTAAAGGTCCAATGGGTACAGGAAAAACAACACTTGTAAAAGAAGGTATCAGTAAAATTTTAAACAGGGAATTTACATTTATTGCTCTAGGAGGTGCTACTGATTCAAGTTTCTTGGAAGGACATTCATATACGTATGAAGGTAGTACATGGGGTAGGATTGTAGACATTTTAATTCAAAGTCAATGTATGAATCCAATTATATATTTTGATGAACTTGACAAAATTAGTGATACGCCAAAAGGTGAAGAAATAGCCGGTATCTTAACACATTTAACTGATAGTGCACAAAATACGCAATTTCACGATAAATATTTTTCAGAAATTGACTTTGACCTTAGTAAATGTCTATTTATATTTAGTTACAATGATGAATCTAAAATTAATCCAATTCTTCGTGATCGTATGTATAGAATTCAAACAAAGGGATATGATAAGAAACAAAAAACAATAATTGCTCGCAATTATCTTTTGAAAACAATTCGTGATATGGTTAAATTTACAGAAGAAGAAATTATAATTTCAGATGAAACGTTGCATTATATTATTGATAACTTTACAGATCAAGAAGATGGTGTAAGAAATCTAAAACGTTGTTTGGAAATTATTTATACAAAACTAAACTTGTATCGTCTTATGAAGCCAGATACTAACTTATTTGAAGAAGACCTTTCACTAAATGTAACATTCCCATTTGATGTAACAAATAATATTATTGATAAGCTACTTAAAAGTACGGATAGTAAAAGTCATCTTTCAATGTATATGTAATATTACAACATGAATGATAAATATTAATGATAAATATTAATAATAATGATATAAAATTTTTTTTATTATTATTATTACTAAATGGATAATAAAAGTATTATTGTTACAGATATAATGAGATTAAAAAGTATTTTACAATATCGTCAATATTATGAAAAAATGTTATTTGATTTTATTAATAATAAACAGATGGAAACAATATTAAAAATATCAAATAATTCACCTAATGATGTTTTAAATAGTATTATCTCTCTTAAAAATGATAAAAAAAAAGATACATGTGAAATTTTAAAATTTTTAGATAATAAATTACAAGATATATGCGAGCATGAATGGGAAACTGATTATATTGATTTTATGAATAATGGCCAAGAAGAAACATGTAAAATAAAATATTGTAAAAAATGCGAATTACAACTTAATATAGACTAGGCCCAGTGCGATTACCTCCACGTTTATTTAAATAATCCAATTCTTTATTAGTTAAACACGGGCAACCAGAACGAGTTGAATATACTGATGGACAGCATGACTTGTCTACTTTTTTAAATAAATATGGTACATTTTCATTCTCTCTTGATGAATTATTTAAATTTTGCATACCTTCATAACGCATACAACTACATAACATTGTTCCACCAACATAAAGTCCAATCATTAAAAACAATACAGCAAGTTCTAATCGGCATCTCATACCAAATAATTTAATTTTCATTATAAATAATTATCATATTATTTTTTATTTATAATAGTTTTTCTAGACCAGCACGATAATCATAAAATTTACAATTTTCAATTATCATACTACTATTTGTAGTTAATATGTGATATAAAAATTCTGGTTGTGAATCAAGTTTTTCACATATACTATCTCTTAAACAAACATCTCCTAAATTACTATTTATTGTAACTATATTTGATCCAATAATAACATCTTTATTTTTTAGCTTAATTTTTTGTATACATTTCAAATCATTTGCTTTTATTTTAAATAATCCTATTACTTTACCACTATTTCCACAATTATCGCCTAATTTAACATCCCGTATTGGTATATATTTGTTGTCAATTAAAACGCGTGTATCTTCAGTAAATCCACTTTCTAATTGTTTATGAATTTCTAGTTTGTCATTACTTTGAGTAATTTTACATAATCTCTCAATATCGCTATTTAAAAGTTCATCCCAATCAAGAAATGTATTATTATTTATTTCAATTGTTTTATTACTCGTATTAATACAGTATAAGATATCATTATTATAATCTATTTTACTAGATCTTGGGTGTTTATCTACTGTTATTATTTTATCTTTGTAAAAAACACAATGTGTTCCTGATACAATAATTCCATCTAAACAATACATTTCGGTAGTTTCTCTAAGACCAATAAATGTTGATGTCACAAGATTATTATTTTTTAATATATCATCAGTAGTAATTTCACATATTGGTTTATATGAACCATCATTTAATTCAATCATTGTATTTTTATCAAAACATGTGAATCCTGATTGTATTTGTGATTGTTTACTCTTAAAACTAGATTGTTTTGATTGCTCCGAACCAGAGCTACCACCGGGTTTCATTGATTGATTCATATTAGCTGGTAAACCTGCAAAAAAGTTTGCTTCTTTAATTGCTTCTTCATTGCTATACATAGATGATGATGGAAAATGTAAAACTGCTGGATCGATTGCTATTAATTCTTGTAATGGTACATATATTAAATGAAGTAGTAACATTACTATTATAATTAAAATTATTGCAATTATTAAAGCTAATACCATTACAACGATAGTAATAATTGTAAATATTGACATCTCTGTTGCAGTTACTTCAGCCGCAACTTCAGCTGTAACTTCAATAACGTCTCCTGCTATTTCAACTGGTGGGAATGGAATTAATGACATAATAAATCCTACTAGTGCCAAAACACCTTCTACAAACAAAACAATATAATCATAAAATAGTACTACCATAAACACTACAAAAACAATAAGACACACTAATATAATTGTACGCAATTCCCAAAATAACTCAAGAAATAATTTTATAATTGTATCAAGAAGAAGATTTATCCATGCAAAGCATAAAAATACCATACTTTCAACAAGATAAACAACATTCATAAATACACCAGAAATTCTATTAATAATATCTTCAATTTTAAGGTACATTGGTAAAAGTGATATTACAATATTGTAAAGTTTTGCATACACTTGATCTATAATTGCCGTTAATAATTGTCTAATATTTTTAACAAATGTAGTAATATCTTTTAATATTCCTGATTTATGTGAACCACTACCATCAACCATTACAGATATATTTTTTGCCATGGATGAAAATAGTAATTCAATTGGTAGTACAATAAACTCCATAATTTCTGATAAAATATGTTGAATACAAAATGTAAAATTATCAATAGTATAATCTAGTATACTAGTACCCTTTGGTGCATTTATTAAACCTGCAATTGGAATATATGTTGGATGGCATCTATATTCAGGCCAATTTCTTTTTATTGGTTTTAAATTATTTTGTATTTCTGTATATGTTATTATACTAAATACAATTGTTATTATAATTACAGTTATTACCAATGATGTACCATTTTTTTCTAAATAAGTATTACTTGAATATAAATTATTTATGTCTTTCAAAAAATTAATACCTTCCATATATATATTTTATAAATATAAATGATTTTTATATTTATAATTCATATAAACTCATATTAAAAAAAATAAATACAAATAACATTATGTCAATATTTTTACATGATTGATACTTATACAGGATTGATACTTATAAAGGATTAATACTTATACAGGATTGATACTTATGTTTGATATAACATTTGCAGAAGCATTTACCATTGAAGCTAATGCGTAACCTGTAGTTTCTATTGCACTCCAAGAAGCAAATATTGTACCACCCATTCTATGCAATATATCTTCTAATTTAAGTACAATTAATACAATTTGAAATGCACTGTTAAAAATAATTCCAAAAATAGAACCAAATAACATTGTAAGAATTGTTCTAAGTTCACTAAAGAATCCAATAAGAGAGGCTAAAGCTTCCATAACAACTTCGATAATCTGTAAAAATATTGAAATTATTAATTCTAATGGTTGTAAGAAATAATCCATAATTTCAGACTGCATATTTTGAATACAATATTGGAAATTTTCTGCTACATTTGTTCCAGGTGGTCCTAATTGCGTAGCTAAAGGCATTACTACTGGGTTACATCTATAAACAGGCCAATTTTTTCTTACTTTTGCCATTTCAACAGTAATAATATTAAAAATAATCATTCCAGAAAATATTGATAAAATTATTAGAGTTAGTAAAATATCACTTCCATTCATAATAAAATATATTGTGATTATATATTTTATTATTTAATGCGTAATTTTATATATATCTAATACGTATTTAATGTTTTCTTCTATGTTTCATAGATTTTTTACCATATTTAGGGTTTTTACGAGTTTTTCTATTTTTATATTTTTTACGTAAAGTTTTTTTTGATCCACCTTTTGTAACTAATCCAGTACCTGATTTAATTTTATTGTGTTTTTGGGGTGCAGTTTTACTTGTACTTCCATGAAATGTTTTAAGTGATCTATGTAAACGAGCTACATGATTAAGATGACTAGTTCCACCTGAATGATGTTTATGTCTTATTAATTGCTTTTTAGCTTTTTGATTGAATCTATTTTTAGCACTTGACGATGCAGTATGTCCGGATAAATTATTATGTTTAACATGTGCACGTGTACCATCATTTGATACTTTCGGTGGATCTTTAACGTTATGATGACCAATACCGCCTTTTTGTATCATATTCTTTTATAATATATGTAAATATTTTATTAAAATACTTTTATAAATACTATTTAAATTTAAAACATATATATATATAATAATGAATCAGAAAGAAAAGCTTACACTTCAAAAGATGATATCTGAAAACTCTGTTGAAGAAACAACTGAATTGATTAGACAGGTAAAACATAGTGAAAAAATACGACAGGATATTAAAATGCTAAATTTCTTAAAAAAGAAGCATAAAAAGTTATTAAATGAAAAAAATGAAAATTTTGATGATATTGCAGTTAAAGAATGTATTTTTTTATTTAACAATTATACTGATATTTATAATAAGGTAAAAAAAGATGAAATTGATTTAAATATATTAAACAAATTTTTAGATGTATTAGAAAAAATAGAAAATGGAAAAATAAACCAGCATGAAGGTTCATATGAAGTTGGTAAACTATTAAAATCTATGTATATAGATAGCGCGTTAAGAAAATCAAAAAAATTAGATAAACAAAACGATAAACAAAATGATAGTAATAATAACAAAACTGAAGTTAAAAATATTTCATGGCGACAATTTAAAAATATGTAAATAAAACTATAATTTAAATTATATTTATTTTAAATTATATTTATTTTAAATTATATTTATTATACAATATGGAAAAAAAATCAGCAAGAGAAATAATTAGAAAAAGACGCATACGTAAAATGACATTGCGTTATTTTAATGATATTGATAAAATTATAAAAATCCAAAGTTGGATTAGGGTTTTTTTAGCTAGAAGACGTGTTGCAAAAATAGCAAATATTCAAGATAATGAATTACGAGAACTAGCAAGTGTATATATTCAATCTGCATATCGTGGATACTGCGTTAGACGAAATATAATAGAAGAAAATGCAGCATCTATTACAATTACAAATTTTATTTTTCAAATACCTTTTCTACGAAAACTAAGGTTAAGAAAAATAAGAAATAATTTATTAAAAATAAAATTAAGACAACTTGTAGCAAATTGGGTAAAAAAATATAGATATGTTGAAGTTCCACCAATTGTACCTATACGTGAACGACAAGAAAATTATATTTTACCGAGAGATCAAGTTAATGTGAACAACAGATTAGAAAGATATAATAATAATAGAGAAGCACGACAACAAGCGCGTCAACATAATTGGGATGTTTTAAATAGACGTTTAAGAGTAATTAGAAGAGATATTGATAGCTTATTACCTAATAATGATAATGAAGAACCACAACAAACACCTGATAGAATAAATACTACACAACCAACCGAAAACCGAACATTAAATAATGAAATAATACCAAATGTTCAAATACCGCCTATAGAAACAAGACGCATTGAACGACCACGCAATTATTTAGCAAATATCCAACCAAGAGTTGATACAAATAATCGTCCTAGGACTAATCGTCAAGATAGAAATAGAAACATATTAACACCTGTATTAAATAATAATGAACGGCATAATGTAATAACTCCTACGTTACCAGAAATTCAAAATAGAAATACAAGAATAATTAACATAGAAGAAAGGATAGAAAGACCAATCACACCAGTACATTTAAGAGTTAGACATCGTTTACAAGAATTAGAACATCAATTTAGAGATCCTAGAATAAGAGCTTTATACCAAAATAATAGAATCATATTACCTGATGGTAATAGAGTAATACCAATTGGTAATAATGGTGATATGAGATTGCAACCTGACCCTCTTGCAAGAGAAGTGTTGCCATCATTTAATGATATTGCACCAATTAATCCAGCAACTGCACGCGATTGTCCTATTTGTTTTGAAAAAAAGGCTAATTTTAGAATGATAAATCCAGGATGTGATCATTTAATATGTTTTCAATGTACACAATCTATGATAATGACAGCTCTTGGTAATGTAAGTACAAATATACCAATTAAATGTCCTATGTCAAATGAAAATTGTAATAATATGATAACGCCATACACAAAAGGTGTAAAAGAACTATTAACAAAGAGAGATTTTGAAAAATTTGAAAAGTACCATATTATAAAAGAACATGTACCTGCAAATTATTTGAGATATTGTCCAAATTCAAATTGCGGTATGCCATTTGAAATTAATGATAATATTTTAGATACAATTACATCACCTCCTAGAAAAATAAATTATAGATTATTTACTTCTTGTATTGAATGTGAAACATTGATATGTATGTATTGTAACGATTATGCACATCAAGGGCTTTCATGTAAAGAATTTCAAGAAAAACAACAAAATGATAATAAAGCAAATTCTGAGTATATTAAAAATTATTGTAAAAAGTGTCCAATATGCAAAGTGAACGTTCAAAAACAACAAAGTCAAGAACAAGAAAATCATGAAAAAACAACTGGAATGGCGGGTGGTACCAGTGAGTGTCACCATGTTACATGTGGATCATGCAAACGTGATTTTTGTTGGACATGTCTTAAAGCATATACAGGAGCGACTTATTATCATAGAACATGTCCAAATGAAGATTGTTTAATTCGTTTTGTTGGAAAAGTACCAAATATAAGTAATTTACCAATTGGACAGCAAAATTATATAAAAGTAATTATTTATAACGATGATAAATTAACTGATATTCAATCCCAACAAGTTTATCAAATAAATAATTATCAAGTTGTATTGGGGGCAAATATGAATAATTATACTACAAAAAATAAAACAGTTATTTTACACTGTTTGAAAAATGGTATTGTTAAAAGATTACAAGGATTACTTGGTGATTATTCATTTAGACAGCAAAGTAAAGGTCTTTTTAATTTAAAATAACGATACTATATATATGTCAAAATTTCATAAAAAAAGTGATAAAAATATATATTATTTAGATGATGATTTGTTTAGTAAAAATTATGTATATGGAAATAGATATATTGAATATTTAAATGATAAAACAAATATAATTCTGCCTTATCATAAAAATATAATGTTCGGGGGAATATTATTATTTATTCCTGTATTATTATATGCTTTTTACAAAAAAAAATATTATTTGACTATTGCACCTATACTCCTTTTTTTAACATCTATAAATTACTGGCGTAACCCAAAAATGGGATCATTAAATAGATATATAGATATTTTTATAGTGTTTTGTTCCTTTTTACTTCAGTCTTATTTTGCATTACATTCTAATTATAGAAATTATTATTTTATGTTAATATTTTTAACTATTATATTACATTTAATAAATATATTTTTGCATAAATATTCTATTAGTAAAATAAATAAAAATTTATCACTAAATGAACGTTTATTTTATCTAGATATTTCTGTTTATATACATAGTTTAATACATATTGTTGCATATATTTCATTAATTGTATTATGTAATAGTAAAATTACCATTAAATATTAAAATTGAAATAAAGTATTGACATACATTATTTTTAATGTCAATACTTGTAATTGTTGAATCACCTGCTAAATGTGGAAAAATAGAAAGTTTTTTAGGTCCTGGTTATAAATGTATAGCAACATATGGTCATATTCAAGAATTATCAGACTTAAAACATGTAAATATAGAAAAAAACTTTTATCCATCATTTAAACCAATCGCAAGCAAATATAATCAATTAACTAAATTGAAAAAAGCAATAGGTGAAGCATCTGATGTTTTAATTGCAACTGATGATGACAGGGAAGGTGAGGGAATTGGTTGGCATGTTTGTAAATACTTTGGTTTAGATATTAATAATACAAAAAGAATTATATTTCACGAAATAACAAAGTCTGCAATTACCAAAGCTGTATCAAAACCTGGAAAACTAAATATGGATATTGTATATGCTCAACAAGCGCGTCAAATATTGGACTTAATTGTTGGATTTAAATTATCACCCTTATTATGGGCAAATATAACTCGTAAATCTTCATCTGGTCTCTCTGCTGGTCGATGTCAAACACCTGCATTAAGATTAATATATGAAAATCAAAAAGATATAAATGAAAGTCCTGGTAAAAAGGTTTATAATACTACAGGCTATTTTACAAGCAAAAACATTCAATTTCAATTAGATAAACAATTTAATTCAGAAACAGATATGGAAAAATTTTTAGAAGATACAGTTTCTCATGAACATATCTATACATGTAGTAAATCAAAAGAAGTTTATAAACAACCACCACTTCCATTTACTACAAGTTCTATTCAACAAATGGCAAATAATGAAATGCATATATCACCAAAGGATACTATGAAAATATTACAGACATTATATGAAGGTGGTTATATTACATATATGAGAACTGATTGTGCTATTTATAGTGAAGAATTTATTAAAGATGCAGAGCCATTTATTAAAAAAGAATGGGGTGATGACTATGTACATGAAAATATAATGCGTTTAACACAAAAACCTGAAAAATCAAGTAAAAAAAAGAAAAAGAAAGAAAAAGAAGATATGGCCCAAGAAGCACATGAAGCAATAAGGCCAACAAATATTAATGTAAAAACAATAGAAAGTACACAACCACGAGAGAGACGAATGTATGAAATGATTTGGAGAAATACGGTAGAAAGTTGCATGAGCCCTGCAAAATTTTCAAGTATTACAGCAAAAATTAATGCGGCACAAAAATGTGATTTTAAACATACAAGTGAATTGATGTTATTTGCTGGTTGGAAAATTGTTAAAGGTATTAACAATGATGGCTCTTATTATAACTATTTAAAACAATTAACTGATAAATCATCGGTTAAATATAATAAAATAACATCAAAAATTACTTTAAAAGAATTAAAAAGTCATTATACTGAAGCAAAATTAGTACAATTATTAGAACAGCGTGGTATTGGTAGACCATCTACATTTTCATCCCTAGTTGATAAAATACAAGAACGTGAATATGTAAAAAAAGAAAATATAGAAGGAAAAAAGATAACATGTATTGATTTTGAACTAGAAGAAGATGAAATTTCAGAAATACATGATGAAAGAGTTTTTGGAAATGAAAAAAATAAATTAGTTATACTGCCATTGGGAATAATTGTTTTGGAATTCTTATTAAAACATTTTACAAACTTATTTGACTATGAATATACAAAAAATATGGAACAAGAATTAGATTTTATTGCAAAAGGTGAAAAAGTATGGCATGAATTATGTAGTGATTGTTATAATGAAATTGTTAAATCTATAGAACCGTTAAAAGGAAATGAAAAAGAATCTATAAAAATTGATGAAAACCATACATATATAATAGGAAAACACGGCCCTGTAATTAAACATACAATTGGTGATAATACAAATTTTAAATCTGTAAAAAAAGATATTGACATTAAAAAGCTGAGAAATGGTGAATACAAACTAGAAGAAATACTAGAAACGCAAAAATTTAGCGGAAAAATACTTGGTCAATATAAAGATTATGATTTAGTACTAAAAAAGGGTAAATTTGGATTATATGTTGTATATGGTGAAAATAGTAAATCATTAAATGGTATTAATATAGAAGAACATGATATAACATATGAGGATGTCATACGTTTCATTGAAAATTCTAATAAGGATTCTTCTATTATACGTATATTAAATCAACAATTGAGTCTAAGAAAAGGAAAATATGGAAACTATATATTTTATAAAACTGAATCTATAAAAAAGCCGCAATTTTTAAAATTAAAAGGGTTTAATAAAAATCCTGAAACATGTAGTAAAGATGAATTTATAAATTGGATTAAAACAACATATAAATTAAAATAAATTAAAAACCATAACCATATGGTACTTGATCTGTTGTAGTGCGTATCAATTCATTACTAAATAATGCAAATGAAAGAGTAAAATTAAGGTTAGATTCTTTAAAATCAACTAATTTACCATCATGGTATCTAAATTTAAATTTTAATTTTTGTAATCTCTCTATTGGTGGATTAGATATAGACGAAGTGTTTTGTATTAAATCAGATTTTGATAATATTATTTTTTCTTGTGGAACAGTTGTAACGGGTAATTTGGCAAATGCACTATTAACGCTACCATTATAATCATTATTATATAAATGATTTGTTCTTTGTGGGAAAGGTTTAAGTTCATCTAAAGAATTAAACATATTAAGTTCCATATAAATCGTATCATGTGTATTTAGATTACATACAGTAGGTGCCTCAATTTCAAATACATTTGGTTCTGTTTCAATTGCATTGTAACTTGTTCTAAAAAATCCTAGGTTATATGGTAATCCCCATTCATTGTAATGATCAAAACTACTTCCGTTTGTAGTGTAATCTTTATTACAACCAGAATTATATTTATTAATAAATACTTCTTTATATCCGTCAATATTAGCATCTATTGAGAATGGGTCATTAGATTCAAAATTAAATTTTTGATTGATAGAATTATATGTACAAGTTATTGCACCACCTTCTTGTGTTATTTGTTGTGTAATTTGTATTGCTAATTGCTGTGGTGTATAATATCCTTCTGTTATTACAATAAATATATTTGAAACACCGTTAATAGTCATTGGCAATACAATATTTTGAAATTGATTACTAAATTGATAATGATTATTAGGTAGCATAATTTGTTCTAACTTAACAGATTGAATGTTTAAAAAAGGTTCTGGTAATGTTATTTCAAATTCATTAGCATTTGGCCAATGTGTAATATCACGATCTTCACTATGTACAGTAACCATTTTATTTATTATCATATATGTTGGATTTCTTGTTATTAATGGATGATTATTTCCAGTATTTAAGCGACTCATAATATATTTAAATTAGAATATATTTATATTAAAACTACTAAAATTATTTTATTTAAATTATAATAGAGATTTTAAATAAAATAAAATCGGTATATAAACTATATGCCATCAATAAAACATTCTGAAGTAAAATTAAATTATGATATAAATATAGTATTTGCATTTTTAGCTGTTGGTGTCTTATTATTATTTATAGGGAAAGCATCTCCTATATGGGGTTATTCTTGGATGAGTTTAGCTTTAATGGCACTATTATTTACAGTATTAAGTCAACTACTACTTTATACAAATGATAAAAAACAAGAACAGCAATCAGGTATACTAAGCTTATTACGTTCTTTATGGAAATATGGATTAGTAACTGCACCTATAACATTACTATTTGGTTTAATATCATGGTATGTTGGACAATATACTAAATATAAAAAAAAAATAGAAAATGGTAATTTACCTCGTGAATATTATAATTTTTATAATGCATCAACAACATTATTAGTATTTGAAGTTGTGTCTCTATATAATATGATAACCGAATTATTGCATATTTCACGTATGGAAAGTATGCAGAAAAAGGTAGGACAACAAAAGCAAACAAATAATGTTAAAAAATCAAAATATATGAATCTATTAGAAATGATGCAGGCACGCGATGATACAATTTTTTATGGATTTATATTGTTGAGTTACATAATGGCAGGTTTTATGCATGTAATTTTAGCAAATTTTATAACTGATGGTTAACAAGTATAAATTTATATGTAATACCATATTCTGTTTCAGATTCCCATAATCCTGAGATTTTTAATATAATTTTTGTACTATCGTTACTAGTTATATTATTATCTTCTATAAATAATTTTATAGAACCTGTATTTATCTGTTCAGTTACATTTTTCTTTTTATTTTTATTTGTTATTGATATACTGTTTAATAAAATTTCTTCAAAATTTGAAATTTTCTCTATAAAATTTACATTATTTTTTATGTCAAATATACATTTATATTTTTGAAAATAAAAATCTATATTATAATCTTCTATATCACAATTTAAAAATATTCCATTTAATGTTAAATTTTCACTTGAATACATAATTCTAATAAAGTTACTATTATCAATTACTGTATTACGCATGGGTTCTGTTAATATTACATTATTGATATTAAAGTCATCAATATTTAATGATATATACATTTATAATTAAATAGAAATATTTTTAAGTATTATTACTTACTTTCATTAATGCAACAATAAATTGTATCATTTCAAGTGAAATATCTGGTTTTGTTTGTAGTAAATCTAACATTTTTTCACATCTCTCTAATTCATCTACAAATTTCTTTTCTCTTAATTCTAAATGATTTTTCCAAACACTTGATATATTTGGATGAGTATTTTTAATATTTTCTAATTTATTCATTATTATGTTTATTTTGTCATTTAATTGCAACATTATATAATTAAATGACAATAAATTTAAGTAAATAAATTAAGTTATTAAAGAAAAAATTAAATATATATTTAATTTTAAATAATGTCTCTCAAATTTAAAGAAACTAATTTTGATGAATATTTAATATCAGCAAATAAAAATCAGTTACACCCTAAATTAAATGCAATTTATAAAAATATAAAAAAAAAAAAACCCTAATATTAATGAAATATCTAATTTAATATTTTATGGAATAAGTGGTGTTGGTAAATATACGCAAATGTTAATATTTTTAAAATATTATAGTCCTAGTCAATTAAAATATGAAAAAAAAATGCATATCACAATTGCAAAACAAAATTATACAATAAAAGTAAGTGATATTCATTATGAGGTTGATTTATCTTTACTTGGTTGTAATTCTAAAATTTTATGGCATGAGATTTACATGCAAATAATGGATTCAATAATTGCAAAAGAAAATAAAACAGGTATTATCGTTTGTAAAAATTTTCATTGTATTCATAATGAATTATTGGAAATTTTTTACAGCTATATGCAAAAATTTAAAGAGAAAAATATTACAATTAAATTTATATTTATAACCGAACATATTAGTTTTATTCCATCAAATATATTAAATAGTTGTTTAATGATATCAGTACCTCAACCAACTAAAATAAACCTAAATAAATGTATTAGTTTAAAACAAAAACAATCTATTTGTGTTCAAGAGAATATTAAATATGCATATTTAAATAAATCTATATCATATATTAACAATAGTAATATATTAATTAATAAAATTATAAATTATGAAACTTCAAAATTTAATGATATTAGAGAACTTTTATATAACATGTTAATATTAGATTTAAATATTCTCGATTGTATATGGTATATATTTTCACAATTAATTATAATGAATAAAATTAATAGTGATGATGTACATATGTTGTTAATACGTTTTTATGTAATAATACAAAGATATAATAATAATTATAGACCAATAATGCATTTAGAGAGTTTTATATTTATTTTAATAAATACAATTCATGGACTTAAGAGTTGCAAGGATGATTCTTGAACTACCAAAAAATTTTACTGAAAATATGTTAAAGAAACAATATCATAAATTGAGTCTGAAATATCACCCTGACAAAAATAGAGATAACGATACAACAAATAAATTTCAAGAAATAAATGAAGCATATGAAACATTACATTTACATTTAGATATTAAAAATGAAAAATCAACACAATATCAAAATAATTATACTGAATTATTAAAACAATTTTTAAAATTAACACTTACGCCAAAATTACAAGATTCAATATTAAATTATGTTATACAAATATTAACTAATTATAATTCAATCTCTCATGAATTAAATGCATTACCTCGTGAAGTATTGATAAATTGTTTTACATTTCTAAAAAATAACCGAGATACGATAAATGTAACAAATGATATTCTAGATAAACTTGAAAAATTAATAAATAATACAGATTTATATAATAATAGTGATATATCTTCTCAAA
>MDTG01439425.1_pt1 | contig 19944 bp, 17 predicted proteins | sample 811421 | NCBI WGS metagenome assembly MDTG01 (sample SAMN05326645, study PRJNA326480) | marine metagenome | isolation source: seawater | place: Pacific Ocean: South East | collected 2011
AGAAGCCCGTGCCGAAGTCGTCCAGCGCCACCATGTTGCCCAGCGCCCGGACGTCGCTGAGGAACCGGTGCACGCCGTCGCTGTTCTCCATCAGCGCGCTCTCGGTGAGCTCCAGGATCAGCCCCGGGTCGCCGAGCTCGCGGATCAGCGCCAGCAGCGCGTCCGCGTCCGCCTCGCGGCGGAGCTGGAACGGGCTGACGTTGAGGGAGATGCGCAGATCCTCGATGCCGGCCAGGCGCCACGCCTGGAGCTGGCGGTGGCACTCGTTGACCACCCACCGGCCGATGTCGACGATCAGCCCCATGTCCTCGGCCACCGGGATGAACTCGCCGGGGGACACCATGCCGAGCTCGGGATGATCCCAGCGCAGCAGCGCCTCGGCGCTGGTCACCGTGCCCCGCTTCACGTCCACCACCGGCTGGAAGTACAGCATCAGCTCGCCGTTGTCGGCGGCGCGGCGCAGCGCCGACTCGAGCTCCAGGCGGCGCTCCGCGCGGGTGTTCATGTCCGGCTCGAAGAACGCCAGGTTGTTGCCGCCCTGCTCCTTCACCTGGATGCGGGCCGCGTCGGCCTTCTGCAGCAGCTCGCCGGATTCCTCACCGTCCTGGGGCAGCAGCGCCACGCCGACGCTGGCGGAGATGAACAGCTCGCGCCCCTCCAGCCGGAACGGCTTGCCGATCTCGGTGAGGATGCGCCGGCCGAGCCGTTCCACCTCGCCGAAGTCGGCGATCTCGGTCATCAGCACCACGAAGTGGTCACCGCCGAGACGCGCCACCGTGTGGGATTCGTCCACCGACATCGCCAGCCGGTAGGCCGTCTCCATCAGCACCTGGTCGCCATGGGACGGCCCGGCGGAATCGTTGACGATCTTGAAGCGGTCGAGGTCGATGGACAGCAGCGCGCCCGCGAACCCGGGCTCCTGGGCCCGCAGCAGCACCCGGGTCAGGCGCTCCTCGAACAGGTTGCGGTTCGGCAGCTTGGTGAGCGTGTCGTGGTGCGCCTGCCAGAGCATCAGCCGCTTCGACTCGTCGGAGCTGAGCAGGTCCATGGACAGCGTGAGATAGCCCAGCAGCTCGTTGCGCGGCCCGTTCAGGCGCATGCGGGTGACCTTGTCCGCGAACGCCTCGCCGGCCTTGTTGCGCAGCCAGAATTCCCCCACCCAGCGCCCGCGCCGGGCCAGGCTCTCGCGCATGGCCACGTAGAAGGACTCGTCCTGACGGCCGGCGTGGTTGAAGGCGATGTCGTGACCGACGACCTCCTCGGAGGGATAGCCCGTCATCCGGGTGTAGGCGTTGTTGACCGCCAGGATGCGGTCGAAGGCGTCGGTCACCACCACAGCGCCCGGCGAGTGTTCGAACAGGCGCTGCTCGAGGCCGTCCAGGGACCACGCGGGGCGGGACCTGTCCCGGGCCCAGCGCCGGGCCGACAGCCCCGCCAGGGCGACGCCGAGCAGGGTGAACGCGGCCAGCGCCACGAGATAGTGGTTCTGCAGCGCCGCGAACCGGGCCAGCACGACCTCGGCGCCGTCGCGCCGCACCGCCTCGGCGCCGTCGGTGAGCAGCCCGCCGCTCAGCCCCCACAGGAACAGCGCCAGGATCAGCGGCGCCCACGCGAGCAGCCGCCAGCTTCCGACACCCGCGCGACCGGATACCGGACTGCCGGCCGGAGCCCCGGCGTCGCCGCGGCGTTTCGGCGCGAACAGGCGTGGCAGCTTGCTCATGGGTCGAAGAGTCCCGCCTCACAGGAACCTGAGTCAGTCAGTTAACAGTAGTAGAGGCTGGCCGATACGCAACGGACCGGGGCCCGGAAACGGGTCCCCGATCACCGATTGGCGGGCCGGAGGATCAGTTCAGGCCGCGCAGGACCAGCATCGGCGGCGTGGACACCAGCCGCCGGGTGCCGAGCAGGCCCACGGTGAGGATCAGCAGCGCGCCGACCAGGGGCCCGGCGACCCACAGCCAGGGGTGGGGCGCCATGCTCAGCTCGAACACCTGGCTCTGCAGCACCGCCACCGTCACCTCGGCGCCGACCACGGCGACGATGCCCGCAAACAGCCCCAGCAGGGCGAACTCGGCGGCCAGGGAACCGGCGATCAGCCGGCGGGTGCCGCCCAGGGTGCGGATCAGGGCGTGCTCGTGCATGCGGGCGTCGCGGCTGGCCTGGATGCTGGCGATCAGCACCAGACAGCCCGCGGCGATCACCAGCGCCAGCACCAGCTCCACCGCCTGGGTGACCCGGGCGATGATGCTCTGCACCTGGCGGATCACCGCGTCCACCTCCAGCACGGTGATGGTGGGAAAGCGGGACAGCAGCCGGTTGAGGAAAGGCTTCTGGTCCCGGTCGAGATGGAAGCTGGTCATGTAGGTGGCCGGATAGTCCTCCAGCACGCCGGGCGAGAAGATGATGAAGAAGTTCGGCCGCATGCTCTCCCAGTTCACCCGGCGCAGGTTGGCCACCTCGGCCTCGACCTGACGCCCGGCGATGTCGAAGCGCACGACGTCGCCCACGCCCAGGCCCCGCTCCTCGGCATATTCGGCCTCCAGCGACACCCAGGTGCCCGGATCGTCCTCCGCCCACCAGGCCCCGGCCACCAGGCGGTTGTCCGGCGGCAGCGCGTCCATCCAGGTGAGATTGCGCTCCGAGGACAGCCGCGGCCCGTCGCCGTCGTCGACGCCGCGGCCCCGGCGCTGCGACTCCAGGGTGTCGGCATCGACCCCGTTCACCGCCAGGATGCGCCCGCGGACCATGGGGTAAAGCTCGCCCATGCGTTGCGTCACCTCGCCCAGCAGGGCCTCCACCTCGTCGACCTGGTCCGGGGTGACGTTGATGAGAAAGTGGTTCGGCGCGTCCTCGGGGACCTGGTTCTGCCATTCGTCCAGCAGCGAGGTCCGCAGCAGCAGCAGGATCAGCAGCAGCATGATCGCCAGCCCGAAGATCAGGATCTGGGCGACGTTCTCGCGCCGCCGGCGCTGCAGGCCGGCCAGGGCGAGGCGCCAGCCGCTGCCGGCCTGCATGCCCAGCACGCGGCCGCCCCGCAGCAGCAGCAGCGCCATGGCGGCGAAGGCCAGCAGCACGGCGCCGCTGCCGGCCAGGGTCCACAGGGTCAGCCACAGGCTGTTGCTGTACCACAGCAGCAGCCCGAGGCTGCCGGCGGCGGCGGCGGCGTAGCTGAGGATCTGGGACGGCGGCGCGCCCCCCAGGTCCCGGCGGATGACCCGCATCGGCGAGATGCGGTGCAGGTGCAGCAGCGGCGGCAGGGCGAAGGCCAGGGCGCAGATGAAGCCCGTCGCGGCGCCCAGCAGGAACGGCCGCGCCGACGGCATCGGCAGCGACACCGGCACGATCTCGGCGAGCACGGCGACGATGCCGACGTGCAGCGCGGAGCCAAGCGCCAGCCCCAGGGCCACGGCCACGGCCCCCACCACACTGAGCAGGATCAGGAACGCGCGCAGCACCTGGTTCGGGGTCGCGCCCAGGGTCTTGAGAATGGCGACGTGGTCGTAGTGCCGGTGGGCGTAGCGGTGCGCGGACAGCGCCACGGCGACGCCGGCCAGCAGCACGCCGAGCAGGCCGCCGAGCAGCAGGAAGCTCTCGGCCCGTTCCAGGGCGGCGCCGATCGACTGGCTGCTGTCGCGGATGCCCCGCCAGACGAAGTTGGGTTCCAGGGTGAGGGATTCGCGCAGCGTCTCGAGGGTGTCGTCGTCGCCCCGCAGCAGCAGCCGGTAGGACAGCCGGCTGCCCGGCTGCACCACCTCGGTGGCCGGCACGTCCGCCAGCCGCATGAGCACCCGCGGACCGAAGTCGAAGGCGCTGCCGCCCCGGTCCGGCTCGCTGATCAGCACGCCGGCCACGCGCAGCTCGGCGAGCCCCACCTCCACCGTGTCGCCGAGGGACACGTCGAGGGCGGGGAACAGGCGCGAATCCAGCCACACTTCGCCGGGCTCCGGCAGCGCGCCGGTGGGCCTGCCCCGGCCGAACGGCGCGTCGGCCACGATCAGCGTGCCGCGCAGCGGATAGCCCGGCGACACCGCCTTCACCGAGGCGAGCTGGTTGCGCTCGTCGCTGGCGAACACCATCGACGGGAACGACAGGGTATCGGCGACGTCGAGGCCGAGATCCCGGGCGGCCTGGCGGAATTCGTCCGGAATCTCCCGGCCGGAGCCGATGTAGCGGTCTGCCGCGAGGAACTCGGCGGATTCGGAGATCAGCGCCTGCTGCAGCCGGTCGACCAGCAGGCTCACCGCCGTGACGCTGCCGACGGCCACCAGCAGCGCCGCCAGCAGCAGGCCCAGCTCGCCGCTGCGCCAGTCCCGCCAGGCGAGGCGCAGAATGAGCCCGAGCCTCATCCGCGGATCCTGCCGGCGTCGATCTCGATCACCCGCTGGCAGCGGGCGGCGAGACGCTCGTCGTGGGTCACCAGCACCAGGGTGGTGGCGTACTCCTCATTCAGCTCGAACAGCAGGTCGATGATGCGCGCCCCGGTGGTGGTGTCGAGGTTGCCGGTGGGCTCGTCGGCGAACAGCACGTGGGGGCGGGAGGCGAACGCCCGGGCGATGGCCACGCGCTGCTGCTCGCCGCCGGAGAGCTGGCGCGGGTAGTGCCCCATGCGCCGGCCGAGGCCGACCTTCTCCAGCAGCGCCCGGGCCTGGTCGCCGGCGTCCGCCTCGTGGTGCAGCTCCGCCGGCAGCATGACGTTCTCCAGGGCCGTCAGGCTCGCCAGGAGCTGGAAGGTCTGGAATACGAAGCCGACGTGTTCGCCGCGCAGGCGCGCCCGGGCTTCCTCGTCGAGGCGGGTGATATCCTGCCCGACCAGGGTGACCGTGCCGCTGCTGGGCAGGTCCAGCCCGGCCAGGATGCCGAGCAGGGTGGTCTTGCCGGAGCCCGAGGCCCCCACCACGGCCACGGTCTCCCCCGCGTTGATTTCGAGGTCTATGCCCTCCAAGATGGTGAGCTGCCCTTCAGCAGTGGGTACCACCTTGTTCACACCCCGAACTCGAATGACCGGTTCGCTCATGCTTGTCTGGTTCCGGCGTTGCCTGCGACGTCACACGCGGGATTGTCGTGACAGCGGCGTGACAGCCGCGTGCACGTCGCCCGAGTCGCCTCGGGCAGCGCTGGCCGCCACGATGCTGGCAGTGGTGTCGATTCTGGCAGGCGCGGCGCCGGAAACCCTGGCGCGCACGGACTCGCCGAACCCCGCCGGCCCGGACGATGGGGCGACGATCCTCGTGTTCGGCGACAGTATCAGCGCCGCATACGGCATTCAACGCGAGCAGGGCTGGGTGGAGCAGCTGCGCGACCGGCTGCACGAGCGCGGCGGCCGCTGGCAGGTCGTCAACGCCAGCGTGAGCGGCGAGACCACCGGCGGCGGCCTCGCCCGGCTGCCGGATGCGCTGGCGGAGCACGCCCCCGAGGTGGTGATCCTGGAACTCGGCGGCAACGACGGCCTGCGCGGCTATCCGGTGCCGCGCATGCGGGACAACCTGACCCGCATGGTTCGGCTCACCCGGGACGCCGGCGCGGTCCCGCTGCTGGTCGGCATGCAGATTCCCCCCAACTACGGCCCCCGCTACACCCGGGCGTTCGCCGAGGCGTACCAGGAGATCGCCAGCGCCGAGGACGTGGCGCTGGTGCCGTTCATCCTCGAGCGGGTGGCGCTGGAGCCCGGGCTGATGCAGGACGACGGCATCCATCCGAAGGCGGAAGCCCAGGTGATGCTGCTGGATACCGTGTGGCCCCATCTGGCGCCGCTGCTCGACCTGCAGACGGCGAGCGTCGACGGGCCCGCCGCCGGGCACGCCGCGGGCGCCGCGACCACCCGCTGAGACGACGACACCATGACCGTACAGGACACCATCGAGACCCGGCTGGCGGAGCGCTTCGAGCTCGACCACCTGGAGGTGATCAACGAGAGCGGCGGCCACAACGTGCCGGCCGGCTCCGAGACCCACTTCAAGGTGGTGCTGGTGAGCGAGGCCTTCGCCGGCGAGCGTCTGCTGGCCCGGCACCGGATGGTCAATCAGGCCCTCGCCGCCGAGCTCGACGGGCCGGTGCACGCCCTGGCCATCCATACCTACACGCCACAGGAGTGGCGGCGCCGCTTCGGCGAGGCGCCGCTGTCGCCGCCCTGCCTCGGCGGCAAGGCGCGGGAGTCGGGCGGGTGAGCGACGTCATGACGTTCTACCGGTTCGTCCGCCTCGACGGCCTCGAGGCCCTGCGCGACGAGCTGGAGTCGGCCGCCATGGATCTCGGCATCAAGGGCACGATCCTGCTGGCGGAGGAAGGCATCAACGCCACGCTGGCGGGCGAGCGGGCGCCGCTCGAGGCGTTCCGCGATCAGCTCACCGCGCGCCCGCCGTTCGCCGGCATGCGCTTCCGGTTTTCCGCGGCGGCGCCGGGCAACCCGGTGTTCCACCGCCTCAAGGTCCGCATCAAGCCCGAGATCGTCCGCCTCGACCAGCCCGGCGTCGACCCGGCCCGGCGCACCGGCGAGCACGTCGATCCGGCGCGCTGGAACGCCCTGCTGGAAGACCCCGACGTGCTGGTCATCGACACCCGCAACGGCTACGAGATCGAGATCGGCACGTTTCCCGGCGCCGTGGACCCGGGGACCCGGTCGTTCCGCGAGCTGCCGGACTGGGTGCGGGCCAACGTCGACCCGGCCGAGCATCCGCGCATCGCCATGTTCTGCACCGGCGGCATCCGCTGCGAGAAGGCGTCGTCGTGGTTTCTCGACCAGGGCTTCGAGGCCGTCTATCAGCTCGACGGCGGCATCATCAGCTATCTGGAGCAGGTGGCGCCCGGGGACAACCGCTGGCAGGGCGAGTGCTTCGTGTTCGACCAGCGGGTGTCGGTGGACGCCGACCTCGCCGAGGGCTCCTACGAGCAGTGCTTCGCCTGCCGGCGGCCGCTGTCGGCCGATGATCTCGACTCGCCGGACTACCGGGTCGGGGTGAGCTGCCCGCACTGCATCGACGAGCACACCCCGGAGCAGCTTGCCGCCTTCCGGGAGCGGCGCCGCCAGGTGGAGCTGGCGGAACGGCGCGGCCGGCGGCACGTGGGGGCCAGCATCGAGGAGCAGCGCTCCTGAGAGCGTCCCGGGGCGCGGTTTCGCCGCGGCGGGGACCGTCTTCGCAAGAACGCCGCCACGCCGGCTTCTGATTCGATCGCCTGCAGAAACAGGCTCCCACGGGGGCAGGAAACAGCCGGCCTGCCGCTGGCGCGTCAGCGGCGGGCGAGCACCACGGCGATGTTGTCCGCGCCGCCGGCGGCGTTGGCGGCGGCCACCAGCCCGGCGGCGCAGCGCGCCAGATCGGCGCCGGCGCCGGCCAGGTGGGTGGCGATGTCGGCGTCGTCGAGCATGTCCCACACCCCGTCGCTGCACAGCAGCAGCAGATCGTCCGGCGCGAGGGTCACCCGCAGCAGGGCGGGCTCCAGCTCGGCCTCCAGGCCCACCGCCCGGGTGATCACGTTGCGCTGGGCCGACCGGGCCGCCTCGCGGGCGGTCAGGGCCCCCCGGTCCACCAGTTCCTGCACCAGGCTGTCGTCCCGGGTGAGCCGACTCAAGGCCCCATCGCGCCACAGGTAGGCGCGGGAATCGCCGACGTGGGCCAGCCGGCAGCGGCCGTCGCCGTCCAGGGCCAGCAGTTCCAGGGTGGTGCCCATGGTGGCGCCACGCGCCTGGGCCAGGGCCTGCACCCGGGCATTGGCCGCCAGCACCGCCCGGGCCAGGGCGTCGTGCCCGCCGTCGTCCATGGCCCGCAGCCACGCGAGCGCCGTCTCGACGGCTTCCCGGCTGGCCAGATCGCCGTCCGGCAGGCCGCCCATGCCGTCGGCCAGCGCCGCCAGCCCGAACTCGCCATCGACCGCCACGGCGTCCTCGTTGCGGCGGCGCAGCCGGCCGGGGTCGGTCAGCCCGAACAGGCGCATGGCGTCAGGACGCGCCGCCGGCCGAGGTCCGCGAGTCGGTGGAGCCGGCCACCAGATCGGCGAACTGGGCCTTACGCAGGCGCACGTGGCCGCGGCGCGCCTTCTTGGCGCGGATGTTGAGCATCTCCACGCCGAACGAGAACGCCATCGCCGTGTAGATGTAGCCCTTGGGGGTATGGAAGTCGATGCCCTCGCCGACCAGGGTGAACCCCACCAGGATCAGGAACGACAGGGCCAGCATCTTCACCGTCGGGTGGTCCTCGACGAACCGGGAGATCGGACCCGCCGCCACCATCATGATCAGCACGGCGACCACCACCGCCGCCACCATCACCTCGATCTCGTCCACCATGCCCACCGCGGTGATGACGGAGTCGAGCGAGAACACCACGTCCACCACGGCGATCTGCGCCAGCACCGCGCCCATGGTGGCCGTGGCGGCCGCGCCGTGACCGTGGCTCTCCCCCTCCAGGCTGTTGTGGATTTCCCGGGTGGCCTTGGCGATGAGGAACGCGCCGCCGCCGAGCAGGATCAGATCGCGGCCGCTGATGCCCATCTCCAGCACGGTGAACAGGTCAGCCGTCAGCCGCATGATCCAGGCCAGCGAGAACAGCAGCACCAGCCGCATCAGCATGGCGAGGCCGAGCCCGAGAAACCGGGCCCGGGCGCGCTGCTCCGCCGGCAGCCGGCCGGTGAGGATCGAGATGAAGATGATGTTGTCGATGCCGAGCACGATCTCGAGCGCCGCCAGGGTGGCGAAGGCGATCCAGATCTGGGGGTCGAGCAGCAGTTCCAAGGTCGTTCTCCCAGCCGTCTGCGGTTGTCCGCGGGCATCCGCGCCCGGGGCATTGAAGCACAGCCGGCCGGCCCGGGGGGCGTGATATCATCCGCGCAAGCCTGCAAGAAGTGGCGAGGAGTATTGGCCATGCATCCACGAGACCTGGACGACGCGGAACGGACGCGGATCGAGGCCGCCGTGTTCCGCCGGCTGCTCGAGCACCTCGACGAGCGCAAGGACGTGCAGAACATCGACCTGATGAACCTGGCCGGGTTCTGCCGCAACTGCCTGTCGAAGTGGTACGTGGCCGCCGCCGGCGAAGCCGGGCGGGACGTCGACTACGAGGCGGCCCGGGAACGGGTGTACGGCATGCCGTACGACCAGTGGAAGGCGCGTTACCAGCAGGAGGCCAGCGCCGAGGCGCTGCAGCAGTTCCAGCGCAGTCAGCCCGGCGGCGAATGAACGTGAACGAACCGTCCCGCGCGCTGCGCCTGTGGCGGGAATGGCGCGGCTTCGTCGCCTTCGTGGCGGTGATGCTGGTGTTCCGCTCGGCGGTCGCGGACTGGAACCACGTGCCGAGCGGCTCGATGGAGCCGTCCATTCTGGTGGGCGACCGGATCGTCGTCGACAAGCTCGCCTACGGGCTGCGGGTGCCGTTCACCCACCTGCGCCTGGCATCCTGGAACGCGCCGCACCGCGGCGACGTGGTGACCTTCACCTCACCCGAGGACGGCCGCCTGATGGTCAAGCGGGTGATCGCCGTGCCCGGCGACCGGGTCTCCATGCACCGCAACCACCTGACCGTCAACGGCGTCAGCGCCCGCTATGCCCCCGTGGCAGACACCCGGGTGCCCATCGCCGTCCCCGAGGGCTTCGTGCTGTACCGTGAATCCCTGCTCGGCAGCGAGCGCGTGGTGATGGTCCGGGAGGATCAGGCCGCCACCTTCGCCGGCTCGTTCCGCACCGTGGTGGTCCCCGAGGGCCAGTACCTGATGCTCGGCGACAACCGGGATCGCAGCCGGGACTCCCGCATGATCGGCTTCGTTCCCCGGGAGTACGTGCTCGGCCGGGCCCGCAGCGTGGCGTTCTCCCTCGACTACGAGAACTACTACGCGCCGCGCATGAACCGGTTTCTCGCCGACCTGCCCTGACCGGCGCCGCTCAGCCGCGCCGCAACAGCCATTTGAGGCCGCGCAGCAGCGCCGCGCCGGCGAGCGCCAGCACCACCATGCCGAGCACCAGCCACAGCCCGGTGAGGGCGTACTCGATCAGTTCGTCCCGATCCATCCCCAGCTCGCTGGACAGCCAGGCGATGGCGGCGAACACCGCGACCGAGCCGAGCACGATGGTGCGGATCAGGCGGCGCTGCTGGACGCTGCGGGTCGAGGCCATGGCGAACTCCGTATTCGGCGGTTACTGTACCGGCTGACGACACCCCAGGGGAGGCCCCGCTGGCTGACCGACCACACCCGCCGGTGTTCCGGGGCGAGGACCTGCGCCACCGGGACTTCTCCGGCGCCGAGCTCGACGGTCACCGGTTCGAGGACTGTCTGCTGGCCGGCGCCCGGTTCCGCGGCGCCAGCCTGGCCGGCGCCGTGTTCTCGGGCTGCCGGGCCTGGGAAGCCGACGAGGCGCCGGCCGACTTTTCCTACGCCGACCTCCGGGAAGCCGTGTTCGAGCGGTGCGACCTGTCCATGGCGTCGTTCCACCGGGCCCGGGCCTACGATCTCAGCCTGTCCGACTGCCAGGCCCAGGGCACCGACTTCTCCCAGCTCGACACCCGCCTGCCGGTGCAGACCCGGACCCCGATGGTGCGCTGCACCATGACCCGCTGCAACCTGTCCTACGCGGATCTCGCGCGGATCGACCTGACCGGGGCGGACCTGAGCGGCAGCCGCCTGCTGGAGGCGAGCCTGGACGAGTGCTGCCTGCGCGATGCCGACCTGCGGGACACGGACCTGAACAATGTCTCCGGCCGGGGTTTCGAGATCGCCGGCGCGGACCTGCGCGGTGCGGTGTTCAACAATCTCGACCCCCGCCAGCTCGACCTGCGCGGCGTGCGCATCCGGCCCGAGCAGGTGCCGCTGCTGCTCGAGCCGGTGGGCGTGGTCATCGAGGACTGACGGGGACGTCGGCGACGCCCCCGCGCCCCGTGACCGGCGCCGGCCTCAGCCGTCCGAGGAACCGTCCGCCTCGTCGCCGGCGTCCGCCGATTCCACCTCCAGCAGCTCGACGTCGAAGATCAGCGTCGAGTTGGGCGGAATGTCGCCGGCGGCGCGCTGGCCGTAGGCGAGCTCGGCCGGCACGTAGAGCCGGTACTTGGCGCCGGGGGACATGAGCTGCAGCCCCTCGGTCCAGCCCGGGATCACCCGGTTGAGCGGGAAGCTGGCGGGTTCGCCGCGCTCGTAGGAGCTGTCGAACACGGTGCCGTCGATGAGACGGCCCTCGTAGTGGGTGGTGACCGTGTCGGTGGCCGCGGGCTTGTCGCCCTCACCTTCCTGGAGCACCTCGTACTGCAGGCCCGATTCCAGCGCGACGACCTCCTCCCGCTTGGCGTTCTCCTCGAGAAACGCGAGCCCCTCCTCGAGGGTCTTCATGGCCTCGTTGGCCGCCGCGGCGCGGCGCGCCTCGACCATGGCCGTGATGACCCGCTCGGCCTCGGCCTCGTCCACCAGGGAGTCGCTGCCGGCGAGCTGGTCCTCGACGCCGCGCACGAAGGCGTCGCTGACCATCTCCTCCGGGAACTGGCGCTGGAAGTTGGCGGAGAACTGATAGCCGAGGGCGTAGCTGGCCTTCTCGGCATCCTCGGTCAGCGGGGCCGGGGCCTCCGGCGCCGCGGTGGACTCGCCCTGCTGGCAGCCGGCGGCCAGCCCGACCAGGAGCGTGCCGGCCACGAGCAGCACGCCCTTCCCGGGCCCGCGGCGAAGTTCGCCGCGGGTGTCTCCACGCGCGGTTCGATCAGGTCTCAATATCGGCATATCTGGCTCCTTGGCTCCGGTTGCCCGCGGGCTGAACACCGGGTTACATTCTGGACACAGTGGGTTTTTGCCCGTTTGGATAGCCTCGTTGGACGTCCTCGAACTGAGGCGACGCTCCGTCGGCGGCTGACGACCGGCCGATGGAAGGCGATGACAGGCCTCTTTCACGACCTTCTCCAAAGGAGGAGTCGAATCGGGGAACCTCGTCCCGCCGCCGGCATCTCAATGATCGGCGGCCCGACGAGTCCGCCGCGCCCGCCGGCCCGGCGAGGCCCCGCTGCTGCCGGGCCGAAGGCGGCCCGGACGGCGCACATCTAAACACAAACGCCAGGGTCGGTATAAGTGTCCAGAGCGGCGTACCGACCAGGCCCACGGGGCTGGCAGGGCCGGACACGGACAGCGAACGACAGGCACGGACGAGGCAGGCACCAGGCCAGCGACAGGCAAGCATCAGGCACCAGCATCAGGCAAGAAGACAGCGCATGCATTCATCACGACTTCAGCTCCGCACGGCTTCGGCAACCGACACGCTCCGCAACCTGGGGCGGGTACTGGCCTGCGGCCTGGGCGCCGCGCTGGTCGTCGCCGCGGTCATGGCGCCGGCCCGCGCCGCCGACGACGCCGCCCAGGCGCCGGCGCCGCAGATCGCCTACTCGACAGCCGAGGCGGTTCACGCGCTCGAACCACTGGACGTGCACCCTCGCACGCTGCTGACCATCGTCGATCAGCTCCGGCACAACCATTATCTGCAGGACCAGAAACGGCTCGACGACGCCATGTCGAGCCATATTTTTGACAACTACCTCGACATGCTCGACGGCGCCCGGGTGTACTTCTCGGCCGACGACGTCGCCGAGCTCGAGAAGTACCGCTACAAGCTCGACGATGCGCTGGTGCGTGGCAACCTGGAACCGGCCTTCGACATCTTCAACCGCTACCAGCAGCGCCTCACCGAGCGGCTGGAGTTCCTGCTCGCCGAGATCGGGCAGGGCCTGGACAAGCTCGACTTCACCGTCGACGAGGCGGTCGCCATCGACCGCGAGGACGCCCCCTGGGCGGCCGACGAGGCCGCCATGGACGATCTGTGGCGCAAGCGCCTCAAGGCCGCGGCCCTCGGCATGAAGCTCAACGGCAAGCCCACCGACGAGATCGCCGAGCTGCTCACCAAGCGCTACCAGAACCGTCTCAAGCAGGCGCGCCAGACCAAGAGCGAGGACGCCTTCCAGCTCTACGTCAACGCCTTCGCCGCCACCTACGATCCGCACACCCAGTACTTCTCGCCGCGGACCTCGGAGAACTTCAACATCAACATGTCGCTGCAGCTCGAAGGCATCGGCGCGGTGCTGCGCAACGAGGACGAGTACACCTCGGTGGTCGAGCTGGTGCCCGCCGGCCCTGCCGACAAGTCCGGCATGCTCAAGCCGTCCGACCGCATCGTCAGCGTCGGCCAGGGCGAGGACGGGCCGCTGATCGACGTGGTGGGCTGGCGGCTCGACGACGTGGTGGAGCTGATCCGCGGGCCCAAGGACTCCACCGTGCGCCTGGAGATCATTCCGCAGACGGCGACGGACACCGGCACCCGGGTGGTCACCATCACCCGCGACGCGGTCCAGCTCGAGGAGCAGGATGCGAGCCGCAAGCTGCTGACCCTGAACCGGGGCGGCGAGACCCACCGGATCGGCATCATCGAGGTGCCCACGTTCTACGCCGACTTCAAGGCCATCCAGCAGGGCGACCCGAACTACAAGAGCACCACCCGCGACGTGCGCCGGCTGATCGAGGAGCTGAAAGCGGAAGGCATGGACGCCCTGGTCATCGACCTGCGCAACAACGGCGGCGGCTCGCTGCAGGAAGCCGACCAGATGACCGGCCTGTTCATCGAGTCCGGCCCCACGGTGCAGGTCAAGTCGGCCAACCGCCGGCCGAGCATCTATGCCGACAACGACGACAGCGTCGCCTGGTCCGGCCCGATGGCGGTGCTGGTGAACCGGCTGTCGGCCTCCGCCTCGGAGATTTTCGCCGGCGCCATCCAGGACTACGAGCGCGGCCTGATCATCGGCAGCCAGACCTTCGGCAAGGGCACCGTGCAGACCCTGATCCCCCTGAACCGCGGACAGCTCAAGATCACCGCCGCCAAGTTCTACCGGGTGTCGGGCCAGAGCACCCAGCACCAGGGCATCATTCCCGACATCGAGTTCCCGGAGGTCTACGACGCCGAGCGGATCGGCGAGAGCTCGCTGGAAGACGCCATGCCCTGGGACATGATCCAGCCCGCCGTGTACCCGCGCAGCGACGACATCCACCCGCTGCTGGCGGAGCTGAACGCCCGCCACCAGCAGCGGGTCGCCGAGGACCCGGACTTCACCTACATGCGCGCGCTGGCGCTGAAGACCCGGGAGGAGAGCCACCAGACCCACCTGTCCCTGAACGAGGACGTGCGGACCGCCGAGCAGGCCCGGGACGAGGCCTGGCGGCTGCAGCTCGAGAACGCCCTGCGCAAGGCCAAGGGTGAAGAGCCGCTGGCGAGCATCGAGGATCTGGAGGAAGCCAACGCCGCCCGGGAGGACGAGGAAGATCCGAGCGACGACGCCATGATCCGCGAGTCCGGCGAGATCCTGGTCGACTACATGCAGCTCACCCGTCAGATCGCCCTCGCCGAGCACCGTCCCGAGCCCGACGTCGCCCTGCAGTAGGCCGCGGCGCTCGACGTGGCGGACGCCCTGCTCGACGGCCTGGCGCGGTGGGGTCTGCCGCCGCTCACCGTCGTGGCGTTCACGGCTCTGGCCGTGTGGGCTGTGCTGCGGGCGATCCCCGCCCGCTCCAGCCTGCGGATCTTCCGGCAGCTCGCCGTGGTGGCCCTGGTGCTGTCGGCCAACGTGGTGGTGGTGCTGATCCTGCCCGTCGGCCCGGAGCTGCGCGGCCAGCTCCTGTCCCTGTTCGGCCTGGTGCTCACCGCCATCATCGCCCTGTCGTCGACCACCCTGGTGGCCAACGCCATGGCGGGTCTGATGCTGCGGGCGGTGGGCGGCTTCCACCCCGGCGACTTCATTCAGATCGAGAGCCACTTCGGCCGCGTCACCGAGCAGGGGCTGCTGCACACCGAGCTGCAGAGCGAGGACCGCGACCTGATGAGCGTGCCGAACCTGTATCTCATTTCCCATCCGGTCAAGGTGGTGAGCGATCAGGGCACGCTGGTGTCCGCCGACGTGTCTCTCGGCTACGACGCGCCGCGCCGCTCGGTGGAGAAGGCCCTGCTGGCCGCCGCGGCCAACGCCGGCCTCGCCGAGCCCTTCATGCAGATCAAGGCGCTGCTCGACCATGCGGTGGCCTACCGGGTGTCCGGCTATCTCGAGGACGTGCGCAGCCTCGTGAGCAAGCGCACCGAGCTCAACGCCGCGGTGCTCGACGGCCTGCACGGCGCCGGCCTGGAGATCGTCTCGCCGAGCTTCATGAACCAGCGCCGGCTCGAGCCGGGCGTGCCGGTGATGCCCGCCGCCGCCGTGGAGGACGGACCGGGCCAGACGGCGGAAGCGGAGCCGGACGGCGCCGAGCCCGAGCAGCTCATGTTCGACAAGGCGGAGCTCGCCGGCCGCCTGACGCGGCTGCAGAAGCAGCGGGCGGACGTGGCGGATCAGATCAAGGCGCTGGAGCAGGCCGGCAAGGACCGGCCCGGCGCCGAAGAGGAGATCGCCTGGCGCAAGCGCCAGCTCGACACCCTCGATGAGGTGATCGCCACGTTCGAACGGGGTTGAGCGCGGCGCGCCCGGGGAGCCGGTTCACACCGGCCGGCGCTCCCGCGCCGCCCGGCGCCGCCGCAGATCCTCGCCGCGCCGCGCCAGCTCGTCGCGGTTGTCCGGCGTCACCGCCATGTACCGCCGACGCCAGTCATCGCTGCCCCACCGCTCCGGCGACTCGACCGTGGTGCCGGGCGCCCGTGCGGTCTCGAACAGCGTCACCGCCTCGCCGACGATGCGCCGCTGCATGGCATCGTCCCACGGCCGGCCGCAGGGGTTGCCGAGCGGGAAATCGACGAACAGGAATCGGGGCACGCCGCAGTGCAGGACGATGTCACGGGCGGAACCGAGCACCACCGTGGGCATGCCGTTGGCTTCGAGGTGACGTGCGACCAGACTCACGGTCTGGTGGCATACCGGTCACAACGGCACCAGCAGGGCGATGTCGGCTCCATCCTCCCGCAGCCGCCGCAGGATCTCCGGGGCGTCGTGGTCGATGGTCGCCCGCTGACTGTACTCGGTCGGCACGCAGTGGAACCGCGGCGCGAGGGCGCCGAGCCGCCCTGCCCGGACCAGCGCCTCCAGCGGGGCGAACGGACAGAAGCTGTTCACGTCGTCGGTGTGGGTGGCCTGCTTGTCCCAGGACAGATCGTCCGTGAACAGCCGCTCCGGCGGATCCGCCATGTCACCGGAATCCACCTTGCGGGGCTCGAGCTCCGCCCGCGGATAGCGGCTCGCCGTGGTGACCAGGCCCAGCGTGCACTGGGACAGGGGCCTGGCCAGCGGCGCCCAGGGCGTGTCGTCATGGTGCGCCCAGCGGTACGCCCGGTCGAAGCCCTGGGCCTCGTAGAACGCCCGGGTGCGGTCCATGTAGGACACCGGCGCGGTGTCGTCGCTGCGCGTTTCCTGCCCCATCGCTTCACCCCCTGCTGACGCTGCCTGGACCATGATCCACGGCCTGGCCGGGGCCGGCAACCGGCCGGTGGCCCGCCGGACTCCGGCAGCCGGCGGCCGGCGCGGGCCGCCACTTTGATTCCGCCCCGGGCGTCCCCACATAGGTCAGAGGCGACAGCAGCGAGCCAGGAACCGTCATGGACATCGATCAGGAAGGCGACATCGTCCGGGAAGGCGCCGACGAACGGCAGATCCTGCTGCCGAGCGAGGTGCTGCCCAGCCACATCCACGTGCTGCCCCAGCACCACCGGCCGTTCTTTCCGGGCCAGGCCATTCCGCTGGTGATGAACGCCGAGGTGTGGCTGCCGACCCTGAAGGCCATTCAGCAGCGCAAGCACGAGCTGGTGGGCCTGATCGCCACCCGCCGGGACGTGGACGGTGTGCCGGGGCCGGACGATCTGCACGAGATGGGAACGGTCTGCCGGATTCACCGGGTACATCGCGAGGACGACCAGCTCCAGGTGCTGCTGGAGGGCCTGCAGCGCTTCCGGGTGCGCCAGTGGATTCAGCGCGAGCCGCCGCTGCTGGCCAACGTGCAGTACTTTCCCCAGCGCGCCGACAGCCGCTCGGAGGAGCAGAAGGCCTACGCCGTCGCCATCATCAACACCATCAAGGAGCTGATTCCGCTCAACCCGCTCTACGGCGAGGAGCTCAAGGTCTTCCTGACGCGCTCCAACCCGAACGAGCCGTCCCTGCTGGCCGACTTCGCCGCCAGCCTCACCAGCGCCGGCAAGGAAGACCTGCAGGAGGTGCTGGAGACCATTCCCGTGCAGCGCCGCCTGGAGAAGGTGGTCGAGCTGCTGCACCGGGAAGTGGAGATCGCCCAGGCGCAGATGGACATCCGCAAGCAGGTGGAGGCGGAGATCCAGGGCCGTCAGCGGGAGACCTTTCTGCGCCAGCAGCTCAAGTTCATCCAGCAGGAGCTCGGCCTGTCGAAGGACGACAAGACCGCCGAGATCGAGGAATTCCAGGCGCGGCTGGAGCCCCTGGAGGTACCCGAGGCGGCCCGGAAGCGCATCGACGAGGAACTGCACAAGCTGTCCCTGCTGGAGGTGGGCTCCCCCGAGTACGCCGTGACCCGCAACTATCTGGACTGGATCACGCGGGTGCCCTGGGGCCACTACACCGAGGACACCCGGGACCTGAGCGAAGCCGCCGGCGTGCTCGACCGGCACCACGAGGGCCTCGGCGACATCAAGGACCGCATCCTCGAGTTCCTGGCGCTGGGCATCATGAAGGGCGACGTGGCCGGCTCGATCATCTGCTTCGTCGGCCCGCCCGGCGTCGGCAAGACGTCCCTCGGCCGCGCCATCGCCGAGGCGCTGAACCGCCGCTTCTACCGCTTCTCGGTGGGCGGCATGCGCGACGAGGCCGAGATCAAGGGCCACCGCCGCACCTACATCGGCGCCATGCCGGGCAAGCTGGTGCAGGCCCTGCGGGATTCGGAGTCCGCCAACCCGGTGATCATGCTGGACGAGATCGACAAGGTCGGCGCCTCCTACCAGGGCGACCCCGCCTCTGCGCTGCTGGAAGTGCTCGATCCGGAGCAGAACACCACCTTCCACGACCACTATCTGGACGTGGACCTGGATCTGTCCAAGGTGCTGTTCGTGTGCACCGCCAACCAGCTCGACACGATCCCGGGACCGCTGCTGGACCGCATGGAAGTGATCCACCTGTCCGGCTATCTCGACAAGGAGAAGCTGGCCATCGCCCACAAGCACCTGCTGCCCCGCCAGCTCCAGCGCGCCGGTCTGCGCCAGCGCGGCGACCTCAAGATCGAGGCCCCGGCGCTGCGGCGGATCATCGAGCAGTACTCGCGCGAAGCCGGCGTGCGGCGGCTGGACAAGGCCCTCGCCCAGGTGGTGCGCAAGGCCGTGGTCCGACTGCTGAAGGACGCGCCCCGGCCCGTCGTCGTGACGGCCGGGGACGTGGAGACCTACCTCGGCAAACCCCTGTACGAGAAGGAAGCGCTGCAGCGCGGTGTGGGCATCGTCACCGGACTGGCCTGGACCCCGCTGGGCGGCGCCACCCTGCCCGTCGAAGCGACGCTGGTGCACCGCAAGCAGGCCGGACTGAAGCTCACCGGCCAGCTCGGCAACGTGATGCAGGAATCCGCCAACCTCGCCTACAGCTACGTCCGCGGCAACGCCGCGCAGTTCGGCATCGAGCCCGACTGGTTCGACGACGCCTACCTGCACGTGCACGTGCCGGCCGGCGCGACGCCCAAGGACGGACCGAGCGCCGGCGTGACCATGAGCACGGCGCTCGTGTCCCGGGCGCTCGGCAAGCGCCCCAAGGCCGGCTTCGCCATGACCGGCGAGCTGACGCTCACCGGCCGCGTCTACCCCGTGGGCGGCATCCGGGAGAAGCTGCTGGCCGCCAAACGGCAGAAGATCCGCCACGTCATCCTGCCCGCAGCCAACCGCCGGGACTGGGAGGAGGTGCCGGATCACATTCGCCGCGGCATCGAGGTGCACTTCGTCGAGCAGTTCGAGGAGGTGGTCGATCTGCTGTTCTGACGGGCGAGGCTGAACGGGCGGTTGTCGCCGGCCGCGACACGCCCGTCGGACGGCAGGCCGGCACCAGAACCCGCGGCCGGGTAACCGCTCACCCGCCAGGGCGTGCCGGAATTCTTCCTCGCAGCCCTGTCAACTGAATTCTGCGGCGGCCCGCCGGTGCATCCGCCCGGCCTTTGGGTACACTGCCGTGACGCCTCCGAAGAAGTAACCGGAACGACATGACCGAGCTGAGCACCGCCGGCGCCCCGCCCGACGGGCACGCCATCGCCGTGATGGTGCTGACCGTGGTCGCGCTCTACCTGTTCACCCGCGACCGGATTCCGCTCGAAGCCACCAGCCTCGGCCTGCTGGCGGTGCTCGCGGTGGGGTTCTCGGTGTTTCCCTATCCGGGTTTCGAGCCGGCGCGGCTGTTCGAGGGCTTCGGCCACGAGGCGCTGATCGCCGTGTGCGCGCTGATGATCCTCGGCCAGGGGCTGGTCCGGACCGGCGCGCTCGAGCCCGTGGGCCGGCTGCTGTCGCGCACCTGGGGAAAGGCACCGTTCCTGTCCTTCCTGGCGACGCTGGCCATCGGCGCGGTGCTGTCCGCGTTCGTCAACAACACCCCCATCGTGGTGCTGCTGCTGCCGATCCTGGTCAGCATGTGCCTGAAGACCAACACGTCGGCTTCCGGCGTACTCATGCCCATGGGCTTCGCCACCCTGGTGGGCGGCATGTCCACCACCATCGGCACCTCCACCAACCTGCTGGTGGTGGGGGTCGCCGCGGAGCTCGGCATGACGCGCTTCGAGATGTTCGACTTCGTGGTGCCGGCGGCCATCGCCGGCGGCGTGGCGGTGCTGTACCTGTGGCTGGTCGCGCCGAGGCTGCTGCCGAAACGCCGTATCGAGCTGGAGAACCCCTCGCCGCGCCTGTTCGAGGCCAGGCTGCACATCGACGAGCACTCGGCGGTGGTGAACAAGACCCTGGCGGAAGCCAAGGCGCTGACCGGCGGCGAGATGAACGTGCTGCGGGTGCGCCGCGGCGACACCTACCTGATGCCGCTGCCGGAC
>MDTG01019790.1_pt1 | contig 19943 bp, 17 predicted proteins | sample 811421 | NCBI WGS metagenome assembly MDTG01 (sample SAMN05326645, study PRJNA326480) | marine metagenome | isolation source: seawater | place: Pacific Ocean: South East | collected 2011
AGTACTGATTTGTTTTGTTTTAATATCAGGTGTAAATAAAAAAAGTGGAATAATAAAAAATGCATACCATAAAGCACAAAGTGGGCCAACTATTCTAATATGCTCATATTCACTTGTATCTAATCCATAAAGTGAATCAGTTTCTCCCCCAGGCCAAACAAAAAATATCAGGAACAAAATTAATGCGATAAGGCCTGAAATATAACCTACACCATAACCAAGACCACTAAGCCAACCAGAATTCTCAGGAGTTTCAATTACAGCTAACATTGAATTATTAAATACTTCAGCAAATCCAACCATGGCTGAAGCAATAATCAATCCAAACATTACGAGCCATATTCCATCTGGAGCTCCAGGATATGCATACCAAAGCAATGACATTCCAAAAATAAATAATAATGACGTAAGGCCCATCCATAGTTTTCTATCACCTTTGATATCTGTAATTGAACCTAATACTGGACTTAGAATTGCAATAGCTAATCCTGAAATAGTTTGGGTTAGTGTGAGTTTTTGAGCTCCGTCTTCACCAACAATAAAAACATCTGTAAAATAAACAGAAAAAACAAACGTCATGATTAATGTATAAAAAGGTTGGTTTGCCCAATCAAACATAGTCCATGAATAACGACCTAATCTTGAAGCTCTCATATGTTGATGGATTCTATACAATTGTTTAAGATATGCATGTTAATTTATGATTAAAATAATAAAAAAACCCTTTTCGTTGCTGCAAAATGCTTTTTTAACTTTTATTTTTAAATTAAAACCTAAATTTTTTTATTACCAATCATTTAATTTATTTCAGCATTACCCAGCAAAACCAAAATTTATTGGTCTGGAGCTAACCAAGAAAACTCTAATGGGTGAAAAAGGTGAGACAATATTTCTACCTAATGATGTATACCAAACATGGTGGATGATGAAATACGGTGAAATAAAATACCCTATTTCTAAATTCATTAGTAAAAATCTTACAAAAAGAAAATCTTATGTTTTTATTGATATTGGTGCAAATGCTGGCCTAGTTTCAAGGGAAATTTATCGCAACAATAAAAACGTAGAAAAAATTATTTGTGTCGAACCGGTAAAAGAAACATTTGAATGTCTTGAAAAAAATTCATCTAATTTTAAAAAAAAATTATTATTTAATTTTGGCTTAGGTCAAAAAGACTCCACTGAAAAGATTTATATTGATAGATCTAACTACGGAAATTCAAGTTTATCTAAAGGAATGATGGGGTTAAGCAAACATAAAAAATACACATTTGAAAAAATAAAAATAAAATCAGTTCCTAATTTTTTTAAAAAAATTAGAAAGGAAATTGAGGGCAAAAATTTGATTATTAAAATTGATGTACAGCTCTATGATGAATTAATATTTTCTTTAATACCTGAGAAAGTGATTGCTAAAACAGACCTTGTGTGCCTAGAATTAACTAGAAAGCAAAACTTAAACATTCCAAAAATATCCTTACAAAAATTCAGAAGGAATGTAAAATCTTTTAAAAAAGTTTGGTCAGACCATCTGGGTAAAATATCTCCTGAATATCTTATAGAAATTACTTACGGTAATAAAAAAATAAAAGATATTGAAACAGATATTTATCTTTCAAAGTAATTAATTATCAGGCATAAAAATAAAATTGTTATTTTTAAATTTAACAATTTCTTTTTCATTAATTTCTTCAAGTCTAATTTTCTTATTTAAAGAGTAACATTGATACCCAAATTTTTTTATTTCACTAATGACGAACTGTGGCGATATACCTGTATGCCTTTCCTCAATTTCAACAAGTAGATTGGGTTTATCTCGTTGCAATAGATTCTTTGCGCCCCTTATAATATCTAATTCATGACCTTCAACATCAATTTTTATAAATCCTATCTTATGCTTAAAGTCATATTGATCTAAAGTAATTTTTTTAACATCAATAGAATGAAAATTTAAATTATCTAGATTGTTCGCAGAATGTATTGAGGCAATTCCTAATTGAAATTTTTGTTCGTAATCGTACTCAATGTTTTCATTTCTAAACGGTATTCGTAATTTGGTATTTCCACTGCTTGATGAAATTGCTAAGTTTTCTATTTTAATATTATCAATATTTTGAAAACTTTTATTTAGTTGATCAATTAATAATGAATTAGCTTCGAAAGAATAAACATATTTAGAATATTTTAATAGATAGTAAGAATATATTCCTCTATAAACTCCTATATCTATTGATGCCTGATTTTCATTTACTAGATTTTTTAAGATCAATATTTCTGGTTCAGTTTGTTTTCTCAAATATCTTTCAGCTCTTCTTTTCAATAAAAAAGGTTCTGATAAAAAAAATAATTTTTTGAAAATATATTCAACTCTTTTTGGATTAAAAAATCTCATATGATCATAAAATGGAGCGAGTGAAGGGAGTCGAACCCTCGACCTAAACGTTGGCAACGTTTCGCTCTACCACTGAGCTACACTCGCATAAAACAGGTTAATTATATTAAAAAAGCTTGTTTTTCAAGATTATGTACTTATTTAAATATATAACTTATTAAGCTAAAATTATTCATCGTGATCACAATAAATTCAATAGAAGATTTACCTAAAAGAATCCCTATATTTCCCTTAACTGGAGCTGTTTTGTTTCCTGGGACACAATTGCCTCTTAATATATTTGAGCCTCGATATATTCAAATGATTGATGATGCACTGGCTAGCTCAGATAGATTAATTGTGATGGTTCAGCCATCAGATTCAAAAGATAATAGTTCAAAAATTTTGAAAGATGTAGGATGTGTTGGCAAGATTACTACATTTAATGAAATTGAAGATAATCGATATTTGATCACATTGACTGGCATTATTAGGTGTGAAGTCAAAGAGGAGCTTGACACTACAACGCCCTATCGGCAAATTATTCCTGAGTTCAAAAAATTTAGTTCAGATCTGTTAAGCCAAAATGTTGAAACTATTGACCGGGAAAATTTACTTGGTTTAATAAAAAAATATCTTGAACATAGAAATATGCTAACCGATTGGGATATCATTCAGCAAACATCAACTGAACAGTTAATTAATTATTCTGGGGTGCTTGTACCTTTTACCCCTGAGGAGAAACAACTGCTCTTAGAGTCTATAACAATTGCCGAACGTTGTAGCGCTCTTGAGGCTTTGTATCAATCTTATATTTTTAATCTTACTGGCGAAAACAGTACCAAAATTCACTAATCAAAAATTTTTAAAATAGTTGTATCCTGTGGCACTATTAACAAAGAAATTTTTCAACTTTGTACTTTGATTCAATGTCATAAGTGCTGAGCTAGTTAATTTTCTTAAATGTCTATTCTCGGTTGAAAAAATTTCATCCAAAACTATTGTACCAAATGAATATGCAACATTGTCAGATTTACGTAAGTTATTATATTCATTTAAAGCTATAGAATCGCCTAAATCATAACCAAGGGTTTTATACTTCATTAATTGTTTTGTAAGACAGTCTATGTCTTTAATTATTAAATTTAAACCTTGTCCAGCTATAGGGTGAATACTATGAGCTGTGTCTCCTGTAATAGCTATCCGATCAGAAAATAGTTTTTTAGCAAAGGAAAAAGAAAGATCAAAAGTTTGAAGGTTATCAATTACAAAGTCATTAATTTTAGATTCAACTATATTATTTATTTCTTCCTGTAGTTTTTTTTCACTTAATTTCAAAATATATGAATCTTTTTTAAGTGACCAAACTATAGACGAATAGCTTTTATTGTATGGTAACAAAGCTAATGGACCTTCAGAGGTAAAATATTGGAAGGCGATATTTTGATTTTTTCTATCAACTTTAGCTTTTATTGAAATGGCTGTTTGCTCAAAATCATGAGTAATAAACTGAAAATCACTATACTTTTTAATCATTGAGTTTTTACCGTCTGCAAAAATAATAAGTTTAGCAGAATAAGATTTACCAGATTTTGTAACTACTTCTATATGATCATGATGTTGACTTAAGTTTTGAATGAATTCATTTATTATTATTTTTGTATTCTCATTTGAGTGAGTCAGCTTATCTAGCAGCTCGTTAATTTTATGATTTGGAATTATTTTTCCTAAAAAGTCTTCTTTATTATTATCAAAATAAAATTGAAAATTTTCTTTATCTAATTGATTATATTGTATGCAACACAATTGGTTAATATTTTCATATTGGTTGAGTGTTTGATTCTCTCCTAAAATTTTACTTAAGAACTTAATTGAGCCTGATGATAAAAAAGTAACTAGGTTAGATGTATCTTGACTTATATCTTGGTTGGAAAAATTTATAACACTAAAACCATATAAATTCAGATAGAGAGCCGTTAACTTTGCTGAAATTCCTGTACCTACTATAATTATGTCCGTTTGCATTGGTTTTTTACATTAACTTACTTAAATCTAAAATTTATTATATAAGTTATATAATTAGTTAATGATTCATTTACAAATGAAAGTATGTTTTTAATTCAAGAGATTGCATAATGAGACTTTTTCCTGAAGCTTTTCAAATTTTCATTATAAAACGCCTCGCTGAACTAGGTGGAATTTTATCCCTTATAATCGGTGGGTTCATATTATTATCCATTATTTCTCATTCTTCATTTGATCCAACTATCAATAATCTAAGTAGTCAAAATGTTACAAATTTAGGTGGGTCTTTAGGAGCTAATTTATCTGATATACTTTTACAACTATTTGGCTATTCCAGTACTATAATTTCTTTAGTTCTTGTTGGGTGGGCATTTAAGCTAATAAAAGATAAAAAATTATCTTTTTTTGCAGTAAATTTATTTTTACTCCCTTTCTTTCTTATCTCTATTTCAGTAGTTTTTGAAATAACTCAATTAATTAGTGTTAATGGCTTTCTGTCAAAAGAAATTGTTATTTTTATTCAAAATTTAGATTTAATTTCTCAGGTAGGCTTATATTACAGCTTGTTGATACTAAGTATAATTTTATCAATTATTTTTTTATTTTTTTGTATGGGTTTAAATTTAAATGAGTGGAAATATATTTTTAACTTTATTGTTAAGACATTTGCAAAAATTTTTAACTTCTTATTTAATTTGGTCAAAGCGATTGCATTGAAAAAGTCCTCAAAAGAAGTAAAAATTGATCAACCCGAAAAGTCTATATTTGAAACAAAAATAGAACCGAAAATAGATTTTGAAAACCTTAAAAGTACTCCTGTTCAAGAATATATCAAGTCAGGTAATGAGTCACCATTAATACAACAAAATGAAATTAACCTTGAGGATAATAATTCTTATACTTTTCCATCAATTAATCTTCTTACTCAGCCTAATATTGAAAGTGCTGAACAGTACAGTAAAGATGAACTTGAACAAAATGCAAATCAATTGAAAGAAGTATTATCAGATTTTAAAATCGATGGAGAAATCATTAATGTTGCTCCTGGCCCAATAGTCACAATGTACGAATTACAACCTGCTCCTGGAATCAAGGCTTCCAAAATTATTGCTCTTTCAGATGATATTGCACGAAACATGAGTGCAATGTCTGCACGGGTTGCAATTATTCCAGGTAAGAACGTTGTAGGAATTGAAATTCCTAACAAATATAAAGAATCTGTTTACCTTAGTGAATTATTTTCACATAAGGATTTTGCATCAAGCAATAAAAATTTATTACTAGCACTTGGAAAAGATATCAATGGTCATGCTATTTTTACAAATTTGGAAGAAATGCCTCACTTATTAATTGCTGGAACTACAGGCTCAGGCAAATCAGTTGGAATTAATGTGATGATCGCCTCAATTTTATATAGACTTTCGCCCGAGGACTGTAAGTTTATTCTCATAGATCCAAAAATGTTAGAACTTTCTGTATACGAAGGTATTCCTCATTTAATTACTCCTGTTGTAACTGATCCAAAACAAGCAATTAACGCACTTAAATGGGTTGTAAAAGAAATGGAAAGCCGCTACCAAAAAATGTCATTGTTGGGCGTTAGGAATATAGAAAATTACAATTTAAGAATTAAGGAATCTATTAAGAAATCTCAACAAATCTTTAGATCCATTCCTGCAGGAATTAACCCTGATACAGGACAACCGCAGACAAAAAAAGTAGAAATAGAACTTAAAAAAATGCCTTTCATTATTGTAGTGGTAGATGAAATGGCAGATTTAATGATGGTAGCAGGTAAAGAAATTGAACATGCTATTCAAAGATTGTCACAGATGGCAAGAGCTGCTGGAATTCATTTGATTATGGCAACTCAACGCCCCAGTGTAGATGTCATCACAGGAACAATTAAGGCCAATTTCCCAACTAGAATAAGTTTTCAAGTTAGTTCTAAATTTGACAGTAGAACTATTCTTGGTGATGAAGGAGCAGAAAGGCTTCTTGGAAAAGGTGATATGCTTATGATGAATGCAGGTGGACGAACTACACGTATTCACGGTCCGTTTATTTCTGATAAAGAAATTGAGGATATAGTTAGCTCATTAAGGCAGCAAGGACTTCCAGAATTTGATGAAGATGTAATTAGAGAAGAAAACGAAGATGATTCCTCTTTAAGCTCAGTAAATGACTCTGACAAAGATGAATTATTTAAAGATTCACTTGATATAATTTCACGTGAAGGTAAAGCCTCTACAAGCTTACTGCAACGCAAGTTGCAAATAGGATATAACCGTGCAGCGCGTATTATGGATCAATTAGAAGAACAAGGCTACATCAGTGCCGCAAACCATGTCGGAAAAAGAGAAATTAATTACGATAAATTTAATTCTTAATGAAAAGAATTTTCTTAATCTTTTTTATATTAACTGCATCTCTAGTTAATTCTGAATCTGATATAATTGAAAATAATCAAAAAATTATTAGTTCGATTGAAGATAATTGGAACAGTATCAACACAATGTCTGGAAGGTTTGAACAAATTGATTCAGATAATAATGTTGAACATGGTAATTTTTATTTTGATAAACCATTTAAATCAAAATTCTCTTATGATCATAAAAGTGAAACAATAATTACCAATAAAATTTTAATTAATATAATTGACAATGAAGGTTATCAGATTGATAGCTACCCAATAGGAAATTCACCAATAAAAAAAATTTTATCCAATAATGTTAAATTAAATGAAGTGTTTACAATTACTGATGTTAAAAAAATATTTAATAAAGAAGAAATTTATCAAATTACTACAATTAATAAGAAAGCAAAAAATTCAGATGCAAAAGTTTTATTTTTTTTTAGCACTGATGATTTAACCCTTAAAAAATGGGTTATTTTCGATGAATTTGGAAATAAAACTGTTTTGGAGTTTACAAATATACAAAAGAATATATCTATAGCCCCGAATATATTTGTTGTTCGATATCGACATTAGATCAACAACAGGCAGGTTATTATAAACTTTTTCAAACTATTTAATTTATGACGGTAAGTTCAATTAAGGAGCATGAAAATAGCTCAATTAAAAAACTCAAGGAATGGCTTGAGTCAAATAAAATTTCTGAAGTTGAGTGTATTTTTCCTGACATCGCAGGATCTTCAAAAGGCAAAATTCTACCTGTAAATAGATTTATAAAATCTGTTGAGGAACAAAGTTTGAAATTGGCTGATTCAGTATTTGGACAAACCGTTTCAGGAAAATGGGTATATGAAAGTGAGGTAATTGACTACGTAGAAGAAGACTTATTTATGATACCTGATCTTTCAACGATTAGAAAAATTCCATGGAACAAAGAGCCTACAGCTCAAATTATTTGCGATCTACAATATTCAGATAGTAGTCCATCAGAAATTGCTCCAAGACAGGTTCTAAAAAAAATAATAAAACTTCTTGAAAAAGAAGAAATGGAAGCAGTGGTTGCTCCTGAATTAGAATTTTATTTATGTGAACAAAATTTAGATCCTGATTTACCGTTAAAGACACCTATTGGAAAATCTGGGAGAAGAGAAACTGGAAGTCGAGTATTTGGAATAGATGCGGTAAATGAATTCGATACACTAACTGACGATATATATGATTATTGTGAAATACTTAAAATTGGCGTTGATACTCTCATTCACGAGTCAGGACCTTCTCAAATAGAAATTAATTTAAATCATGGCGACCCTCTTGCTTTAGCCGATCAAGCTTTTATGTTTAAAAGAGCTGTGAGGCAAGTAGCACTAAAGCATGGGATCCACGCAACATTCATGGCAAAGCCTTATCAGGGTCATCCAGGGAGTTCGATGCATATTCACCACAATTTAATTTCTTCAAAAACAAAGAAAAATCTGTTTTGTGATGAAGATGGTAACAATTCTAAAACTTTCTTTAATTTCATTGGAGGACTCCAAACATATCTTCCTGATGCCATGCTTTTTTTTGCACCTTATGTCAATTCTTATCGTCGCTTTGTTATTGATGCTTCAGCTCCAATTAATACTCATTGGGGAATTGAAAACAGAACTGTAGCCTTTAGGGTTCCTACTTCTCAAACCAACTCAAGAAGAATTGAAAACCGGATACCTGGAGCAGATACCAATCCTTATTTAGCAATTGCTGTTTCGCTTGCTTGTGGATATTTAGGAATTAAAGAAGACATTGAACCAGAAAAACCTATTGCAGGAGATGCATTTGAAAGAAGGCACAATATTCCAAAATATCTTCCCGATGCCTTAAAGCGTCTGAAGGTTAGTAACGAGCTTTCTGAGATTCTTGGCAAAGATTTTCTTACTCTTTATACAGAGATTAAACAAACTGAACATGATGCTTATCAGAATGTAATCAGTGCATGGGAACGTGAACATTTGCTGCTAAACGTATAACTGAGACTACAGTAAAGAAGTATCTAACTGATATCCTTCCTCTAAATGATTTAAAAAATTTTCTAGGCCAAGTTCAGTTTCTAATTTTTTCCTTAGAGAATATATATGTGTTTCTAATGTGTGAGTATCAATTTGATCACTATACTGCCAAATATCTTTTAATAATTGTTTTTTAGAAACTTGTTTATTTTTGTAGCTAAGCAAACATGAAAAAATTTCATTTTCTTTTTCTGTAAATCTTAGTGAATTTTTGGAATCAAATAAAGATCTTGCATTAAAGTCATAATTGAATTTCTTAAAGTTGATTATACTTTTTTTATTTTTTAACTCTTGCAAAATATCGTTGTATACTCTGTCAAAAAATTCATTAATATAAGTCGGTGTATCAATTAAAATAATTTCAGATTTTATTTTAGGGTTAGCCTTTATATCCGTTGTGTTATTAATTAAATAAATTTTTTTAATATTATTATTTTCTAGCAATTTTATTGCATACTTATCAGCGACAATTATGGAATTAAAAACTTCTATTTTTTTATCATAAAATAATATTTCAAATTTTATATCTATATGGTTATTAATCTGAGTAATAATTTCAGCTAGAGAATCAAATAGTTTTTGCTCTCCTATTAATACTGGTATTTTGTTTTGGCTCATATCTATTTTGATTTATATTATATATATAATGAGTATGAGGGTAAAAAATAATTATTTAGTATATAATGGAAAAAAATTTAAATGTTCTATAGGCAGGGGGGGATTTAATAAGAAAAAAATAGAAGGTGATGGATGTACACCAATTGGAGTTTTTCGAATCGTAGATATTTTTTTTCGTGAAGACAAATTAAAGAATTTAACAACAAATTATAATTTAAAAAAAATATTACCATCTGATGGTTGGTGTGATGATCCTAAGAGCAATTATTATAACACAAAAATACAATTCCCTTTTTCAAATAGTGCCGAGGAGCTGTTTCGCCAAGATGATCGTTACGATATAGTTTGTATTACGACTCACAATCAGAATCCCATTATTCCTGATGCAGGCAGTGCAATATTCATTCATGTTGCAAGTGAAGATTATTCTCCAACAGAAGGTTGTGTTGCATTAGGCTTAGGAGATCTAACTGAAATATTATCTACTTTAACTAAAACAACGGACATATATTTTGGTCTTTAGTTTCTTGAGCCAAAAATTGATGTACCGATTCTAATATGTGTCGCACCACATTGAATTGCAATATCATAATCATCTGACATGCCCATACTTAAAAACTTGATGCGATGGTTACTAGCAATATCTCTAAGGGTATTAAAGTGCGACCTAGGATCGTCATTTAATGGAGGAATGCACATCAAACCTTTAATGTTAAAGTTATATTGGTCAATGCATTGACTTATAAACTGATCGGCGTCTGAAACTGCTATTCCAGATTTTTGAATTTCATCACCTGTATTAATTTGAAGAAAATAATCTTTTTCAATTTTAGTTTCAGTTTCAAGTTTTTTTATTTCTTTAACTATTTTAATCCGATCAATTGAGTGAATTTCATCACAATAATTGAATATGGATTTTATTTTTCTACTTTGAATTGAACCAATAAAATGCAGTTTTGTACGTGGGTAATCTTTCTTTAAATCTATCCATTTACTTTCAATCTCCTGTAACTGATTTTCACCAAAAGATAAATGTCCTTCATTAATTACATTAATAATTGCATCTGCAGGTTTTTTTTTACTAACAGCAATAAGTTCAATTTCTTCAATATCTCTCTTTGCAGAGATAACTGATTTTAAAAATGTAGAATGAAAGTTTTTAAATTGACTCATAATAAAAAGCACCCCACAGCATATTACTGTGGGATGCTTTAAATTTAAACTTAAACTATAAGATTAATTAGAATCCAATAGTGTAAGTGAACGTCCAAGCGTCAGCATCGCCTGTATCTGTTCCAGAAACGTCAGTTTCTAGATATTCAACAGAGTAGCTCATAGCACCTAGACTTTTAATAGCACCAACGTGCATGTAGTCTGTGTCAACAGTTGCATCATCTTCAGCAAAAGCAACACCAACAGACATTCCCATTAGGGAAGTGCTAGCACCAAATTGAGTTTCTTCTGATCCACCATCTGAATCATAAACAGCATAACCAAGGTTAATGCCACCTAGTGAATAAGATGCAGTCATGAAAGAAGGATCAACATCAGCAGTTGAACCTTTGTAATCAATTTGAGATACACCAGCTGCTAATCCAAGACCCATAACAGAACCTGTTACAGCATATGACATTACAGCTTCATGGCCTTCAGTCGCTGCAGCTCCACTTACTCGAGTGAAACTTGTAGGACATTCAGCACCAGCTGCAACAGCTTGCATTTCGTCTGCGTGAGTTGGGTTCAAACAAATACCTGCAGTACTTGTTGTGTTTGCAACTTCCATACCTCTTGAAACCTTAGCTGTAAAGCCGTTGATTGAAGGTGTTGTGTACATAATAGATGCACCAGAAGCAGCGTCACCATCGTTAAATGCAGTACCAAAACGAGGTCCGTAAGCATTTAATGAGTTGATAGCAGGACTACCATCTGTTTTATCAACAGAAGAGTCTTGACCATCACCTAAACCAAGAGTTCCAACTCCTGTATCGATGAAAACATCAGCTCCGTGCCATCCAGCAGATGCACTAATGTTAAATGTTAAACCCATACCGTTATCAAGCGTGTCAGTGTATGTAACATACATTGAGCTTGTAGACGTAGCATGAGCTATTCCGCCACCATCAGCATCTTGTGCTGAAGCAGCATAGAAACCACTGAGAGATAGCTCAGCATGAGCAGCAGATGCTGACATTACTGTAGCTAGAGCAGTAGTCGTTATTAGTTTTGATCTATTCATAATCATTTCCTTTCTTATGTAATTGATCGTTAGTTAAATTTAACTATTTGCGATTATCTTTAAAAATCACCAAAAATCAAAAAAAAATATATTTATGCAACACTTTTTTTAATATTGGTGATATTTTTACAACATATTAAATCATTGAAAAAAAAGGGAAAAAGAAGATATAGCATCTTAGCTTAAAGTTTAGTATATATCTTCAATTATTGCTCAACTCGTAAAATTTATGAAAAATCGTTTATCCCTATCATTTCTATTTTTAGCATTTTTTTTATTTAGCTGTGCTGGAGTTGATGTTGAAAGAAATGAAACAAATGTAAAAGCAGAAAAAGATGCTGCAGCTGGTAGAAAAGTTCTAACACCTGACTCTGAAGGGCTTTTAGATGATTTATTTGATGATTTTAGTATAGGTGGCGAAGGAAGTTATTTTGGCTTTGGCGGATCTATAACCTTTGGTGCTTCGTTAGACAAAATCAGCTTCATGCCTCTTGCATCAGTTGATTCAGACTCAGGAATGATTATTACTGAATGGTATAATGTAACCGGTGACGAAAATAGGATTAAGATCACTATTCAAGTTTTCAATGATGAAATGATGGATAATTCTATTGCTGTACAATTATTTAAACAGCAGTTTGATGGGAATAAATGGGTTGATCAAGGTAAAGATTTAATCTTAGCTGATAAAATTAAATTTAATATTCTTGAAGAAGCACGTTTACTAAAAACAACTGCTGATTTATCTTAGTTTGATAAATATATTTTTACTTCTTATTTTTTAATTAAAAATGATCGAAAAATACAATCCCAAAATTGTAGAACAAAAATGGCAAAAGTTATGGGAAAAGAATAAAGACTTTGAAGCTAAAGTAGATTTATCTAAGGAAAAATATTATGTCCTAGAAATGTTTCCTTACCCCTCAGGTAAGATTCATATGGGTCATGTAAGAAACTATACACTTGGTGACGTAGTCGCACGATATAAAAGAGCAAAAGGTTTAAATGTGATGCACCCTATGGGTTGGGATGCATTTGGACTACCTGCAGAAAATGCTGCAATTCAAAATAAAACTTCTCCGAGCAAATGGACTTACGAGAATATAGATGAAATGAAAAAACAATTGAAGTTAATGGGATTTTCAATTGATTGGTCAAGAGAATTTGCTACATGTGATGAAGATTATTATTTTCAGCAACAAAAACTTTTTAGAATACTTTACGAAAATGATCTCGTTTATAGAAAAGAATCTCTAGTTAATTGGGATCCAGTTGAGCAAACAGTTTTAGCAAATGAGCAAGTTATAGAGGGAAAAGGATGGAGATCTGGGGCACTTATAGAGCAGAAAAAGCTATCCCAATGGTTTTTTAAAATTACTGAATTTTCAGAAAACCTCTTAACTGACCTATCAAAACTTGATCGGTGGCCAGAAAAAGTAAAGTCAATGCAGTCAAACTGGATTGGAAAATCAATTGGATGCCAAATTCAATTTGAAATTTATGATAGCGATAAAAATTCGACAAATAAAAAATTAGAAATTTTTACAACTAGACAAGATACTATTTTCGGGGCAACTTTCTGTGCTGTTTCACCTAATCATCCATTTGCAGAGACTTTATCTAAAGATAATGGATCAATCGAAGAATTTATAAATGAGTGCCAGAAGAAAGGTTTTAGCGAGGAAACTCTTGCTAGAGAAGAAAAGAAAGGAGTATTTACAAATTACTATGTTAAACATCCTTTTATTAAAAATTCCTTTTTACCAATTTATATAGCTAATTTTATTCTGATGGAATACGGGACAGGAGCTATTTATGGCTGCCCGGCACATGATCAAAGGGATTTAGATTTTGCTAACAAGTATAAAGTAAAAGTAATACCCGTGATTTGTCCTTTAAATAAAGATCCTAAGGATTTCATAATCAGTGATGAAGCTTATACGGATAATGGAATATTGATTAATTCTGCATTTTTAAATGGAAAAAATATTGAAGATGCAAAAAAGTTAGTTAATGCTAAACTCGAAAAATTAGGAATAGGCAAATCTAAAGTTAATTATCGATTAAGAGACTGGGGAATATCTAGACAAAGATACTGGGGGTGTCCTATACCAGTAATCTATCGAGAAGATGGTGAAATATTATTAGTTCCAGAAAAAGATTTACCAGTTAAATTACCAGAAGAAGTAAATTTTGAAGAGAAAGGTAACCCATTAGATTCTCACTCAACATGGAAACATACCGTATGTCCAGAAACTGGCATGAAGGCAATAAGAGAAACTGATACGCTAGACACTTTTGTTGATTCATCCTGGTATTTTTTAAGATTTTGCTCCGCAAAAAATAATGAGGTTCCTTTTGATATAAAAGACATAAATTATTGGATGCCTGTTGACCAATATGTAGGTGGGGTAGAACATGCAATTTTGCATTTGTTATATTCTCGTTTTTTTACTCGAGCTCTAAAAAAAGGTAAAAAATTAGAACTATCTGAACCTTTTAATGGATTATTTACTCAAGGTATGGTTTGCCATGAAACCTATAAAAATAAAAATAACGAGTGGGTTTATCCTGAGGAAGTAATAGAGAAAAATGGTGAAATTAAACACATAAATTCCATGGAGCCAATAATTAAAGGGCCCTCGGAATCTATGTCTAAGTCAAAGAAAAATGTAATCGATCCAGAAAAAATTATAAATGAATATGGCGCTGATTCTGCAAGATGGTTTATGCTTTCAGATAGTCCTCCTGAAAGAGATATTAATTGGTCAGTATCAGGTATTCAAGGGTCTTGGAGATTTTGCCAAAAAATTTGGTCCTTAGTTCAAAATAATATTGATGTCTTTAAAGTTAGTTTGGAAAAACAATCCAATAATGCTTCTGATATGGCTCTAAAACTTCAACAAGAAATCCATAGCAATCTTTCAGAGATTACAAATAGCATAGAAAAATTTCAAATGAATGTAAGTGTTGCAAAGATATATGAAATGGTAAACCATTTAAGTAAATTTAAATCTGAAAAAAAAGCAGATAAAGCAGTGATTAAAGAAGCAATAGAAATTTTAATTAGAGTTATAGAGCCAATGACTCCCCATTTAGCTGAAGAATGTTGGCAGGTAATTGGTAAAACAAATAGCTTAACTTCTGAGCCTTGGCCTGAAGTTAAACAAAATTTGTTAATTCATGAAAATACAAAAATAATTATTCAGATAAACGGTAAAAAGCGAGGAGAATTAATAGCTACTATAAATGCTGACAAACAAGAAGTAATAAAAAATGCAATGCAATTAAAAAATGTTAAAGATTTTATAAAAAGTAAAAATATTATTAAAACTATATATGTGCCCGATAAAATCTTGAATTTAGTGATTTAATTATTATGAACAGACATCAAAGAAGAAAGTTAAAAAAAGACAAGCAAGATAGTCAACCTTTCCAACAAGATCTTGTCAAAATAATTAAAATTCATTCAGATAAAAACTATGACCTTGCTGAAAAAGAATACAAAAAGTTGTTAGCCAAAATTCCTAATGATTATGAAACGATCAGACACTTAGGAATATTGTATTTTGACACGAATAGAATTGAAGAGGCATTTAATCACTTCCAAAAAGCAATACAAATTAACCCTTCAAGATGTGAAGCTTATAACAATATAGGATTTATTCATTTCAAAAATCGTAATCTTGAATTAGCCCAAAAATGTCTTCATAAATCTTATGACATTAACCCTAAGTATATCCCAGTACTAAATAACTTGACTGGTTTATATGTAACCTATCAAGACCCAGTTACTGCTCTAAAGTTTGCAAAGAAAGCAATAAATGTTGATCCTCAAAACCCTATTTCCAATAGTCAGTATGCTAAAGCACTAATACAAAATGGCAGATTAAATGAGGCTATTATAATCCTTGAAAACTTATATAAAACTCATCCTCTTCCTTTTTTCAGAATGGATCTGGCAACTGCATATAGGGAGAATGGGGAAATGGAAAAATCTGACCAGATCGTTAGAGAAGAATTTAAAGAAAATTATAAGAACCTGGACATCTTTGGATTGTATGCAATTAATAAGTCTAACACACTATCTGAAGAACACATAAAATATTATGAGGATATGATATCTCTTGATGCAAAAGATGACAAAACCTTAAAGAGAAATCAAATCAAATTATGTGAAACATTTTATATTTATTATAAAAATAATAAAAATATAGAAAAGTCTTCTGAATATTTATTAAAGATGAATAAATTACAATTTAGCTTAGAACCATATGATCTTAATTTAGAAAAAACATTCTTTACAACTATTAAAGAAATTTTTTCAAACGATTTAGATGCTCCAATAAATATAAAAAAGAATATTGTACCTATTTTTATTTGTGGAATGCCAAGATCAGGAACTACATTATGTGAGCAAATATTGTCATCACATTCTAATGTTACTGGAGCAGGAGAATTAAATTTTCTTGCTAATCTCACGGGAATTGGAACTTCAGTTCAAGTGAAAAAAGAAATTTTAGATCAGTTTAAAAGTAATATTTTTGAAAAGGATTTTCTATTAAATATAAGAAAGAAGTACATAGCAGCGTTAATTGAGCGTAGGGAAAATAACAATCAATACATTTGTGATAAAATGCCTCACAATTTTGTTTTCATTGGTTTAATTAGATCAATATTTCCTGAAGCAAAAATAATATACTGTAAAAGAGATCCTATTGACAATTGCTTCTCACTTTACGCCCATAAATTTCTTGAGATGTCTCATCAATACTCATATGATCAAAAAACACTCGCACAATACTATGTATTGCATAATGACCTTATGAATTTTTGGATAGAAAAATACAAAGAAAATATTTTTGTCTTGGATAATGAAGAGTTAATAAATAATCAAGAAAGAGTTTCGAGAGATATTGTTGATTTTTGTGACCTCGATTGGGAAAAAAGTTGTCTTAACTTTCATGAAACTAAAAGACAAGTAAGAACCGCAAGCATTGATCAGGTAAGAAAACCTCTAAATAAAAATTCAATCGGAGCATGGAAACAATATGAAAAATCACTTCCTGATCTAGTTAATCAGTTAAATAAGGTAAAATGAAGAGATATATAACAGTATTCATTTTATTTATTGGTATCCTTGCTTTGAATAACTGTGGTTTTAAACCCATATATAAGTTAAGTGATGAAAGTTTAACAAGTACAAATTACATTGTTGAATTTACAAATGAGACTTCTCTTAAAATCCGAAATAAGATTGAGGAGATTTTTCAAACTAAATCATCAGAAAGTTTCTATAAGATTTATTTGAATGTCAGACAAAGTACTGTTCCACTAGTAATAAATACTAATGGTACTGTTGATAAATATCGAGTTGAAATTGTATTAGATTTTAATGTCCATGAAAAAAGTTCTAATGAAAAAGTATACAGCAATATTGTGAGAGGTTTTGCAGAGTATTTAGTTCAAAATTCAGAAATTGAGACAAATAAAAAGTTTTCACAATCAATTGATATAGCAACTCAGAAAGCTGTACAAATGATGCTTACCAAAATACAAAGTAATATTTTAAGTTCAAAATGATTCTTAAAGAACATGAAATCAATAAGATAATTCAAGACAAATATGATAATTTGATATTTCTTGTATACGGACCCAACGAAGGATTAGTAAGAAGCATTATTCAATCTTTATCATCCATATTTAAAAATAATGAAACCGTCGATGAAATAACTTTGTCTGCAAAAAATCTAGATGAGGAACCAAACAGACTTATGGATGAAATTCAAACTTTTTCAATGTTCAGTCATAAAAAAATTATACATGTAGATACAATTAAAGATAAGCATTCCAGTATTATCGAAGCTATACACAATGTTAATTTTGAAAATACAATCTTAATACTTAAATCTGATAATCTTACTAAATCTTCGAAACTCAGGAAATTATTTGATTCTTCTAAACAAATTTTTTCAATACCTTGTTATGAAGATGATTCAAGATCAATTATAAATCTTGTACAAGATTTTATGAAAAGTTCTAATTTAAAATTAGATCGAGAAATTAAAAATTATTTAGTTCAGTTTTTAAGCAATGATAGATCGTTAAACAAAAATGAATTGGAAAAAATTTATCTATACCAAAAGAATAGAACTGAAAACTTATCTCTTGAAGACGTTAAATTAATTTTAAATGACTCTGCATCTACAAGTTTAAATAAAGTAAATGGATCTATAATGTATGGAAGAACTAAGTTAGCATCAAAAACCATTCATAAAATTTTTTCTGAAGGAACTAACTCAATCGCTATTATTCGATCACTGATAAATTATATGATGAGAATTCAACAAACAAAAATTGAAATCAAAAAGCAAAAAAGTTTTGAAGAAGCAATAAAAATATTAAAACCTCCTCTATTTTGGAAAGATAAAGATGACTTTCAAAATCACTGTAGGGCTTGGCCTTTACAAGAGATTGAAAAAAATTTAAGTGTATTACTGAAAGCAGAATATAAATGTAAATCGGAAGGTTTATTAAGTCCGATGATTTGTGAGAAATATGTATTAAATATTGCTAATCAGGGAAAAAGATATTTTCAGTCTTAATTTCTAAGTTTCTTTGTGACAAATTCCAACTGTTCTAAAGACTTATATGCGACTTTAAGAGAACCTCCTTGTTTTCCTCTATGAGTAATAGAGACGTCAAGGCCCAATGAGTCTGTCAATTTCTTTTCTAAATCAATTGTATCAGGGTCTTTAAGTCTTACTTTCTTTGGACCTTCTTTTTTCTCTTTAACTAAAGCTTCTGTAGCTCTTACTGATAAGTTTTCGTTAATAATTTTCTCAGCAAGCTGCTCTGGAAAAGCGCTATTCATAATAGCTCTTGCATGTCCTGAGGAAATACTACCTTGCGAAATCATATCTTGAATAGACTTTGGAAGGCCTAATAATCTTATGATATTTGCTATATGACTTCTACTTTTTCCAACTACTTCCGACAACTGTTCTTGAGTATGATCATAATTTTCCATTAATTTTTTGTATCCAGCGGCTTCTTCAATTGGAGACAAGTCCGAACGTTGTACATTCTCTATAATCGCAATTTCTAGAGACTCGGCATCATTTAAATTTCTTACAACAGCTGGAATCTCATGTAATTGAGCAACTTGTGCAGCACGCCATCTTCTCTCACCTGCAATAATTTCATAATCACCTTCATTGGTGCTTGATGGCCTCACAAGAATTGGTTGTACTAATCCTTTTGACTTAATCGATTCAGCAAGTTCATTTATACTATTTTTATCAAAGATCCTTCTTGGCTGTAAAGGACTAGGTCTAAGCTTAGCTATTGGAATAGATGTTTCACTTACAGTTATTGAAGTTGAGCCTTTAGTTAATTCGGTGTCACCCATTAAAGAAGAAAGACCTCTTCCTAAACCTTTTTTATTTGTGTTCAATGCCATTATGCCGCCTCTTGTTTATTGTTTTGTTTTATAATTTCATTTGCCAAACTTATATACGCTTGACTACCAGATGCCCGGTGATCATAAATTAGTGCTGGCATACCAAATGATGGTGCTTCTGATACTCTAACATTACGCGGAATAATTGTTTTATAAACTTGTTCTTTAAGATGTGTTTTTACATCTTCCGCAACTTGTGAAGAAAGTTTATTTCTTCCATCAAACATAGTAAGAACAATTCCATCAATATTTAAATTTGGATTCAAATTATTTTTTACTCTCTCGATTGTTTTAATTAATTGACTCAATCCCTCCAATGCAAAAAATTCACACTGAAGAGGAACAATAATAGAATTTGCAACAGTCATTGCCATTACAGTTAGTAGGCTTAAAGCTGGGGGACAATCGATAAAAATAAAATCGAAATCATCTAGAGCTTGAGTTGAATTAAAAATATTTTTAAGTACATAGGCTCTATCAGTTTCATTGGCTAGTTCAGGTTCAATGCCTGAAAGATCTACAGTTGATGGAATAATTGATAAATTAGAAATGCTAGTTTCATTTATCGCTGATTGAATTTCAATTTGACCAGATAAAACGTCATATATTGTTTTTTCTCTTTCGTTATAATTGATACCCAATCCGGTACTAGCGTTACCCTGCGGATCTAGATCTATAACTAAAACTTTTTGACCAATTGCTGCTAATGCAGTTGATAAATTAATTGCTGTTGTTGTCTTGCCAACTCCACCTTTTTGATTTGAAATAGC
>MDTG01153964.1_pt1 | contig 19943 bp, 25 predicted proteins | sample 811421 | NCBI WGS metagenome assembly MDTG01 (sample SAMN05326645, study PRJNA326480) | marine metagenome | isolation source: seawater | place: Pacific Ocean: South East | collected 2011
GAACGCCCCAGCGTGTCCTGCTTAGCTCTAAGGTCTCTGGCCTCCCTTATAAAAGCGGCGGCTACCCTAGGGTCACCAAATCGCTCTCGGATTTGCCCTTCAGTGAGTTGATTCAATTGGCTAATAGTGACAAGACCAATCGGCAGTTTTAGATTCAATCGGCTTGCGGCTCTGCGGATCGGTTGCGCGATTAGTTCGATTGGGTCGCCAAAAGGAAACGTAATCGGATTGCCATAAGCGCGTTGTTTGTTTGACGGTGTCGTCACATCGTAATACGCGTAGGGCGGATCTTCTGGCAACGTAAATTGATTGGGGCGGTCAACGCTTTCGTCGCCGATAAAGTCCGGGCGGTCTACTAACCCTTCCTCGGCGGCTTCCTGACGCTCGACTGCTTCAGCAACATCTTCTTCTACTACTACGTTTTGCTGACGCCTCGCTCTTTCCTCTAGCTGTTCTGATCTTGCTTGTTCCGCACTTGCCGCTTCCTCGCCCCGCGTTCGTGATAGGTTGCGCCCCAAAACTTGGCGCAAGGTTGTTTTGTTACCTTTCTCAACTCGCACCGGAGTGTTGAGTATTGCTTGCAAAAACGCAGGCGCTGCCGGTCTATCAGGTGCGTTATCGTTCAGCACTCGCTGCGTCGGATCATTAGCATCTACGGTTGAATTATCTAGGAACCACCGCGTAACTCTTTGCTGATACGAAGCCAGGGCGCCAAGAATTGATTGCCCCGCTGAGGATGCTGCTGTTATGTCTACATCTCTGCTTACATTACGGCGTTGGCGGTCGCGTCCTGTAGCTTTGACTAAAACCCGGTAGTCATTCGTAATCAGTTCATTGAGCGCTTCTAACAAAGCTTCTGCATCCGAAGCAGCCGTAAAATCTTGGTTGAGCCTAGTAGCAAGCAAGCGGCGACCAGCATTCGTGAGGTCCACAAGATTTACGGCACGCTGTGAGCCATCAGGAGTAACGATACTAACGCCGCTTCCTCTAGCAAATTGGCTACCTGCAGCAAGCCCAACTTCTTTCTCTAAGAACTCGCCTAATTCAAGCAACTGTTCAGGGGCGCTCTTATTGCGCGGCTGATGCCTAAACAGATCTACCTCAGATGAAAATATCTTCACCCCGTAACTGTCGTTCGCACGGCGCTCCGGTGGCTCTATCTCTACTTCTTTACCTGCCCGTCGCTGACGAACCAAACCGTTGAGCATAAACGGTGTCATACGGCTCCAGTAACTGCCGTCTGTGAAGTCAGGTGAATACACGCCGTCAAACGCTTCGGTAAAGTTCTGACGAGCTTCTTGCAAGCCGTCATACTCCCGTATAACCCCATCTTCATTTAGCGGAGCTGGTTTATAAGACGTTTCGCCAGTGAGCTGTAAGCTCTGTTCACCAACGCCAGATTCAGGATCTGCAACGGCGCCTTCCATTTCCGCTTCTAGCTCAGGAGTGCTCGCTTCCCGACGCAATTGCTCTAGCTGTGCTTCTATTCTCCGCTTTTGTGCATCTGAAGCGTTTTTATAAGAGTCTGATGCCAGCACGGCTTCAGCTATGTCCATCGCCGACGAAGCCTCCATGCTTCGCACGACAGGTTCTGCTTCCGCTGCTACTTTTTCGTCGCGTTCGCGGACGGCGTCGTCAACCGCTACAGTTCTTACAGAGCCGCCTTTAGGAGTGAGCGGTCCAGCTGCTGCTTTTGCTGCAGCCTCGCCAGCTTCGTTGGTTACTTCCTCCGAAACTACTCGACCCCTGCCATCGAGTACTTGCACTACACGATCTGAATCTACCGGCTTGGGGCTGCTGTAACCCAAAGCCGCAGCGAGCACCGTGTCCGTCGCCTGACCGTCTACCACTTCTTGAGCGATGTCGGCGAAGGGCGAAATGATAGTGCCTCGCCCCGGCACAAAAGCCACGAAAGCGTCCTTACCATTTATCTGTTTACGGGCCAATCGACCGTCAGTAGCAGCGCCGAAAGCAGGGTTTTCGCCTTCTACCCACACAACCTGTTTTTGGTTCTCGTCATCGAACATCGCGTCTATTTGCGCATTGATGTCACTGGTTGCTTCGGGGCTGGTGTACTGAAAGTTTTTGCCGCGAAACAACTCGTTGTTTATCACGTTGTCAGCGATAGCTTGCTTACCCGTCTGCATAAGCTCGCGAGTCTTAGTTTTTACGCCCTCTGGTACATTTGTAATCTCACGAACGCCGCCAGCTGCCGCCGAACCTGCAGACCCAAACGCGCCTCCCCCAAAGAACGCCGCGAAAGCCGCTTCGCCCAGCCGCAACTTGGCGTCTTGTGAAGTAAAGGTATCGTCCATTTGCGCACGATTAAGAACCGCCAGCCCTTCCTGCACAGTTTCTGTACTCGCCTCAATAGCACCACCGCGCACAAAACCAGTGCCTAAATCTTTAGCCAAGCGCCCCATGACAGAATTTGCATCGCCAGCAGCTAATTTATTCGCTCTGCTGCCAATCAATTTAAGAAGCGCGACCTCTCCACCAACGCCGATAGCCGCTTGCGGTGCACCTAATGCCGCAGCCCTAAATGCAACTAGCGGATCGTTGGGGTCGCGGCCAGCTTCAATGGCTTCCGAAAGATTAGACCCAGACAAAGGAGCAAACTCTGAGGCACCTGCACCAGTGTACGCGCCGATACGCGCTCGCTTCGCCAAGTTCCAAGTTGCATCAGCAATGTCTTTTTCTTCTGGGGTCGCTATGCCCTTAGCAGTTTTCTGCAATGAGTCTTTGACAATTCGCTTAGCAGCAAGCTTGGTGCCTTCTGCCGCTAACTTTGTACCTACCCCCGCTGCTGCACCAAAACCGGCACTCAGCACAGAAGTAATCGCAAAAGGCGCCAGCTGACCTGTGCCTTTGGCAACCTGAGACATAAAACCGCTAAACGTAGGTTCGTCTATGAACTCAGAAAAAGACTCCAAGTTACCAAGCGTGTCTCCCGCTAAGCTTTCGCTGACTCGCGCCTGTTGAACTCGATCAACGACGCCTTTTTTGTCGCCAATTAAACTGTTACCGAGAGCAGCAAAGTAATTTAAATCTGACCGAAGGCCCTGAGCGCCAGCTTGTGCGCCTCTTCCAAAGGTCTCTCCCAGCCCGTAATCGCGGCTTTTGTCGAGCGCTACCTGTCTTTCAAACTTGGACGGCCCAGGCGCAGATTCATTTGCCGAAGCAAGACCGGATATAGTTTCTTCAAAACCGGCCATCAGTCATCCGAGCTTGATCTTTTAGCCGTGTTGACTCTTGCAGCCCTCACCACGATCTCCGCAAGGTTGTCGTTTATTGACCGTAAGGCACCAATACTGATGCGATTACCCGCCTCGCGCCCTGCTTGTGTGTAAACGAGGTCATCGCCTTCTACAAAGATATTGGAGAGGTCACCATTAAACTGGCCTTGTACGTCTGGGTTGAAGAACTCTAAGAAAGAATCAAGCACCCCTCTGTCTCCGTCATTAGCAACGCTTTGAACTACAAAACTGATTGCGGCATTCAACTGCGGCCTTAAAGCATCTGCGGCCCTTGTATTACCTCGCCGTAAGAAACCTTCATATTGGGTAAAGGCTGTTGGAAACAGAGTGTTCGCAACTTCATTCGCCTTCTGCATCGTAAGCTGAGCAAAAGTTGCGTTGCCCTCGGGGTCTTTGAAGATGGCATCAACAAGATCTCTGTTAGCTTGTACCGCAGCCTCCGTGCCTTCTTTCGCAAGCGCGTCAGCACGATTAGCTATATCTAAAGAAAGTCTTCCGCTAGCAGTATCAGCTTTCTGCTGTGCAACAGATGAAGCCCCTCGGTCTGCCGCTCCAGTCTCTAAAACATTTATCAGCTGATTACGAACAGCTACGCGGTTTCCGTCATTCGGCGTAGACGCAACAATCATCGCGTATGCAAACGCCTGCCGCCGTGGGTCTAGCTTGGCAATATCCTGTACGGTCTCTACTCCCTGCTCCTGAAGATCTTGAGCTGCTGCGGCGACCGTCTCTGGATCAGTAGGCACTTCGCCTTTTTCTATGGCCTCATCTATTTCGGCCACGGTTTTGTTCGCCACAACAGGCGCTACTCTCTCTTCGACAATTGTCGGCAGCACAGCTGCTCCTGGCTCTTGTACAGGAGTAGTTAAAATCCGCGATAAGAAACCCTGTTCCTCTGGCTCTTGTTCCTCTTTCAAACGATTTATCTCGGCACGCTTCTTCTGTGCAGCGCGAACATTGGCCCGACGGCTTCCAGTTTTGCGATTTTCAATAGTCGCCAGTTCGTCCTCTAACTGGGCGATTCTTGTCGAATTGTCCTTGGGTGCGGGGTCAGCTTCAGGTTCAGGGATAGGTTCATCTGGAATCTCCACAGGCGGAAGCCCCACGTCTTGCCTTATGCTATTCGTTAACTCCACTTCCTCTTGGGGAGATTGTGTGCTCGCAATCGTTGCGGCGGCTTGACGCTGGATAGCAGGGTTGCCATCTAGCCGGTCTAAAGCTTCACGTTGCGAGTTCGCAAGAATCAAATCATAACTATTAGCAAGCGAGTTTAAGTCGACCGCGCGCTGGCCGTACAAAACCCCGTCTCTGTCTTGAAAAGCAAACTTCGTGAACTTAAACAACTCGTCGCCGTCAAATTGTTTTGCCAAAGCCGAGTCTTCTGAGCTGCCATCCTCTGTCAAACTGCCACGGCTACCGTCCGCGTTGACACCGCCCACCACAAATTTTGTGCCGCCCTCTGCATCTTTGACGCTCACGATGCGATCAATCGTAAAGCCATCCGGTACTTTGCCCTTACTGCCGCGATTTGCGATATCTATCGCCGCCTGCTGGGCAACTGGATCGCCCTCTGACAAACGCTTATTAAAAGCGCTGGACAACCGTAGCCTTGGATTATTGGAATCGGTGTCAACTGTTAAAAGGCCTTGATCGCGCAAGCGAACAAAAACATTGGTGTAATCGCGTGCCCGTTCTACGGTTTCAAAATTTGATTGCTCGCGTGCAGCTTGTTCCGACGCTATGCGTCGATTTGTCTGCTGATCGAAGTAACGTTGTGATTGCTGCGCCCCTCTACGAAAGCTGTCTAAAATTGTCGCCATATCATTTACCTATACGAATGCTGCAAGAATCGCCGCAGAGGCCAACGAGCCAACCGTTTGATACGTCTGTGCTTGGGACTGCGCTTTTGCGTTTCTGTAGGCTTGTGATCGTGCGTTAGCATCTGCAGCCGCGCTGCCTAGTTGCCTCTGCGAGGCTCGATTCACGCCCTGACCTATGTCAATTAAATCTGCCAAAAGTGCTTGATTGGCTTCGCGTTGCGCAATCCGTGCATCAGAGAGCGCTTGAATTGATCCCAGAGCCGTGGAGCGTTGCAGACTGGCGCTCTGTTGCTGTTGTTGAGCAGGCGTAAGTTGACCACCGTAACGACTGAGATTTCGTTGCGCTACTTGACCTGCAATCTGACCGGCCTGCGTAGAGTCTTCTCTGGCTGCATCAATCAACGAGGTGTCATTCTGCGCTCGCTCAATAGCGTCCAGTTCAAACTGCTCAAAGTCGCGGACATAGTCGTTAAACTCACCGCGAGTGATCTCTGCAAAAGTTTGCTCTGGGTCAGAAACTCCCGGCAGACGAGAAACCTCGTCGTCGTCTTGCATGAAAGGGTTGTTTCGTTGGCTATAGAAACCTAACTGGCTTTCCATCTTTAACCCCCGCGCTGCATTTTGATCTCATCCAAGAAGCGAGCGCCAAAGCCATCCCCACCATCTTTCTTTTGAGAATAAACATCGAATGCCGCGCCAGCTGTCTGCGCAATCGCGTTGTTACGCGCGTCTCGCACCTGCTGATTAGCTCTTGCTCGATTAAGGGCTTCGCTAGTTGCTAAGCGAGACGCTTGAGACATACCTGACTGGGCATCAGCAGCTTGGCCACGAGCGATACCAAGTACATTGGTGGTGGCCTTATTTTGAATTTGTTTGGCTGATGCGTCCGCTACACCAAGTTGACCGCCAAGCGCCTGTGATAGATCCCCAGCGCCCGTAACATTTTGTGTTCTGGCAAAAGATGGCTGCGCCGTTAACGCCTGCATGGTGTCCGCATTAGCACGGCCACGCAGCGCACGGCGGTTGTCGTCGGACTGCGACTGGTCTCTCATGTCCCTTAGCAACGGGTCATAGTTTTTCTTAAAGAACTCATAATTAGCCTTAGCAACACTTGCTGATGCCTTCTCTGCATCTGAAGCCTTAAAGTCTTGTTTCTTGGGCTTACTTCCCATTGCTACACCTCAAGTCGATAAACAACGGTGTCCAACCGCCACCCAGCGTCTAGTAACACCTGCTCCATACCCGAATGGGGCGTTCTAACTTCTAACGCCTCCATCCCGTGTTCAGCCGCAACCCGCTTGAAAAACGGAAAGTGCTTTAACACTGTTTTCTTACCCCGCTCTTCCGACCAAGCCAGCCAGCAAAGGAGGGTCTTCTTGGATGTGAATCCATCCACTTCAATAGTTGTGACAACAAATCCTTCAGGCGCCGTCCAATAAACAGCGTTTCCTGAAACCACTTCTGCGTATACGTCTTCAGCTCTAAAAGATAGCTGCGGCTGATCCTGTAAAATCCACTCAATACAAGGACGCACGCGATCCCAGTCTTGACGAATGTCACCAACAACTGGTTCATCCTCTTGAATACTTATTTCGTGTGAGCCTATAGATGCCTCCTGCACCGCCATATCTAACCTTCCTAGCTACTCTTGCTTCTTTCTGTAAGGCCCTGGCCTCGGCTGCTGCTAAACCCTCAAGAAACAGGGAGCCATAAACCTGAGCACCGGGATAATCTGTCCACTCGCGATTTGGTATTCGCAAAAGGCGATACAACGCGCCGTTGACGATGGTGTCGCGGTAGTCGTTCATTACGTCGTCATTACATGAGTTCGACGTATGAGTAGGCTTCAGGATCGCCCTAAGAATGACGCTGCCTGCTTTGGTTTCATTTGGAACTGGTACCAGATAAAACAAAGATGGCGACTGCTTCACAAAGAACTCTGGCGTCCCCGCGTTGTTTGGCTCTCGCCACTTTGGCTTACGCTGCTCTATCAAAGCAGTAGTAGCTGGCTCTAGATCCTCGCCATCAAAAGTAACCCACAGAATCTCGTGAACGACCGTGCCAGAGGGTGGCTCAAGGTCGTACTCAAAAAGATTGGCTACGGTGGTGATGGGGTCTAACTCAGCTTGATAGACCTTTGCCTTCTCACACATCTCTATAACAGCCGCACGAATACTCTGCTCTATCAGCGTATTCGGGCAGCTTGGTGCCATAGGTATTATCTCTGGTAACAGCGACTCATAAGCGGCCATTTACTACCCCTGCATCTGCGACGGCAGTGTTACGTTCTGCTGGCCTAAATTAGTATTAGGGGAAGTAATCACGTCGATCTGGGCCTTGCCGGTAACCGAGTTAATAAACAGGTTGTAATGGGTGCTGGCTCTTTGGGTGTTACCCGCGTATTCCGCGTCTTTGGTGTAAGCCCTAAACAACACATAGTCAGTAACCGCGTTCGCAAAAATGTCTGGTATCGACAAGTTACCGTTCTGATTAACCGTTGCAGGATTAGCTGAATAAACAATCTCTGCGTAAGCACTACCTGACACGCCGGGGTAAACGTAGAAGTTACGAGGGTTAGACTCATCGTATATGTAATGTTTTACGATGTTCGTATGAGCAGCATCACCAGTGACCGTGGGGTCATGCCAATCAGGTGTCTGCGAATCTAGTATCTCTCGCGAGACCAACCGAATAGATCGCTTACCAGTGCCACCGGATGACGCAGACATATTTCGCACTACGCGTAGAAGTCGATTGCCGTCGGCAGGAATAGACTGCTTGGTGCCAGTAGAAAGCGTCACGGTGGTGTTAGAAGCACTTGCATCAGGCTTCAGTAATGCAATCTCGCGCTGTGCATCATTTACAAACAGAACAAGCTCACTCGTCACAGGCCAGCGAATGCCGGTAGTGTCTTGCAAGATGGCTTGCACTCGATCAATAACACTTTGAACTGTAACAGTCATAACCTACCTCTAGGTGTTTAATGCCTCTTGCCAAGCAGCTTCGCGCTCTGTGGTGCTTACTGTTCGACCAGCGGCTTTGTTTACGACGGAAGCTTTAGGCTTCCCGTCAGACTTAAAATCGTCAGGATTACCATCATTGATAATCTGCTCCATAACCCCGACTAGCTCTTCGGATGGTTCTGCAGGTGGAATGTCCTCTGCAGGTACCTCTTCCTCTTCACTTGTATCTTCTGCTTCACCAAACCAATTAGCCCGTTCTTCTACCGGCTCTGGCTGGGGGTCATTGGCTTCTTTCGCGCCCATTTGCAACGCTATAAGCCCAATCGTCTCTGAAACCTCTCGCGGTTCATTTGGCATAAACAACACTGCAGTCCCCGACAACGTCGTTACACGCAATTCCTTGTCTGATACAACCTTCATGGTCTAGTCCTCTACTTCATCTTTGTGGTGTAACGCTTACCGTTCCATGTAAACGTCTTCTTGCCTGCTTTTCTGGCTATCGTCGTTCTAATAAAGCTTCGACCGGCGCTTAGGGGCCTTCTTTTTCATTGGCATCTTTTTAGCCATTGGCTTTTTCTTTGGTCGCTTCCCGTACATATCTTTCCTCCAAAAAAGACCCCCTCCGAAGAGGGGGCCAAAAGTCGCTCTACTGAGCAGTGTCTAAACAGATAACGCCAAAGTCTTGGACGCTACCGCTGTAGTCACTGTTGTACTTCGGCTTACGAAGGCCAAAGATCTTGCCAATAGAGATACCGGCTTGGTTTGAGTAGTCGAAGGTATCTTCAACAATCTCAGGGTTGCCGATGTCGGCCATAGCCAAGGCTTGAGCACCGCAGAACAGTGCGCGTGCACCTTCTACGTCTGCATTAGCACCCCACTTGTAGCCAGCGGCGCCAGCATTAGAAGAGCTACCCGCAGTGGCGCCTTCGTTGCTGAAGACGTGACGGAACTCGTGAATCATCACGCCGTCTACCATCAAGCTGCTTGTGCCAGCAAACAAACCATTCTGCGGACCACGCACACCTGCATTACGCACGTTCGCCAAGAAGTCACTATCAAGCTTCAAGTCAGCCATTTGCTTAGGCGTTACGAACATGTGGAACACTTCGTCGTTACCTGCACCGCGCAGACCACGGATGTAGTTATCCTTGGCAAACGCCTTTAGGTTTACGATGTCGCGGTAAGAGATGATGTCGGTTGATGCAACCGCAGTGGTATCACCAGCCGCCAACGTAGAAGTACCGCCCGATACATCGACTCGTAAGTGACGAGCAGAAGTAGGCGCAGATACGTCTGACGCGAACTCAAGATCAACCAATTCCAACCCAGTGGTACTGGACGTAGTACGCAAAGCGCCATTCGTCTTGTTGGTATAAGCGATTCCAGACAGCGTCAAGAACGCGAGCTGGTCCATACGATCTGCCATTGCATAAGCAAGTGCGTCACGAGACTGCTCACGGAAGTTAACTACTGACTTCTGGTCGGCCAATCGACCGGCGATGCGGTTTGCAAAGCGCAGCTGATCCAGCTCAATGGTGATGTCGTAGGCGCGTAGCGCTTCTTCATTACCTTCCAGAGTGTTATCACCCGTCACACCGTCACCAGTCATATCTGCTAACAGAGTAATAACTGCCTTGGTGCCTTTTTCGCTCTTGGTCAACTCAGTGATGCGTTGAACCATAGCGTTCTGTCCAGCCCCTGCGAACTGGTTAATGAAAGACATGTTGCGAGCAACCTGCCAAAAGTCGCGACTCCAAGCGGTAAGTTGGTTTGAAGTCAGCGACGCAAAGTTAGTAAGAGCCATGATGGCCTCCCATGCGTATATATTTATGTTGGGCACAAGCCCGTTCATAGCCGACTTTTGGAGCGGCTAATCCGTTTCCTCGTGTCGTGAGGCGACGAACTAGCGCTTATTTACGAGGCGCGACCTCGGAAGGTTTAACGCCTTTACAGGCGATATACGGTTTTAACGTGTACGGCACGAGTCACTGTCGTGTGACTGGACGATGGGCGGAGAATAGTACCTATGCTACTATTCTGCAACGGATTTTTTTCTACCACTTAACGCGATGCGACCAGTATCGAGCGCTGAGTTTCGACGGATTAGAGTCTTGCGCATTGTGCCTGGCGTAATAACTCCGCTTACGTGCTTTATCTTTCGCAGACTTGGGATTTTTACCCGCGCCACGAACGCCCTGCTGACCAAACCTAATAGTTTTAATTTTGTCTCCGTCTTTAGCCACGACGACATGTGACTTTGTCGGGTGTTTAGGGGTGCGCTTAGGCTTGTTGTACCCCGACACCCCCGCTCTCGCTAACCTCGGGTCTTTTTTACTCATCCACCACCTCTTTTTTTGTTTTCAACGTACCCCCTCATAAACTCATCAACCTTCTGCTTGCGCAGCGTGGGCAAATGGTTCGCGCCCACAAATGACACATGGCGTCTAAAGGTCTTTTCTTCTTGCACTTCGAGCAGGTGAGCATAGGTCTGTCCATAACTAGACCTTTATGTTCACAATTTCTGTCTCTTCCCCCTTCAAGTGCTTCACCGAGACAGTCCCATCTGCATAGCTGTAGTACAGGTCTTCAAAAACCGTGACCTTGTACTGCTCCCATCGAAGCGAGTACGAGTGCATAACTTGGGTAACACGGCGCGTGTCCTGTACCTTGTTGAGCTTGCTAGCGATATCTTCGTAATGCCGTACCGCAGCCGCACTCGTATTAGGGGGTGGGTCAACATTTGCGGAATTCACTACTCGTCATCTTTGATGTCCCTAAAAAGGATCTTCGTACCCGCGTCACTGGTCGGTATCTCCCTGACACGGCAATAAGTCTCAAAGAAGCGGTTGCGGCCCCCAGCAACTAGCGTCACTGATTGGTTATTCAAACTGTCTGAAAATCGAAGACAGGACGTAAGCTCTTGGAAATAGAACTCCTCGCCCGTAGGCCTGCCTCCCACCACAACGATCAAGACAAAAATCATCATCGTCATATGCGTTTCTTCTTCTTAACAGCTTGCGTTCTAACCGACCGGGGCTTGACCAAATCCCACGTCAACATCTCTACATCCACCTGCAGCGCCGTACCTAAGACGCGAGGCAAGGTGTTCTGGATGTAAACCTGAGCACCGTACCCGCACTGCCTGTGGTTGAAGCGCAGCCAGTCCTTGGCTATCGCGTGTCTTTTCGACGGGGGGTTGACCAACTCCAGCATCCGCCATTCTCTGAGGTCGCAGAACAGCTTCGGATTAGCTGGGTCGTACCCTATTTCGCCAAGAGAGCTTGAACTAAAGCTTGTATCTGTTCGTTGGTCTTCTCCTGAATCTTCTCCTGACGAGCCAACGAGTTGACGATTGCTTCGACCTTCTGCTCCGTCACTGCCTGTGCTTGCCCGTTGGCCTGAGCCTTTGCCGCAGCTTGCTCTGCTATCTGGGCGATTCTCGCGCGCTCTTCGCTTGCATGAGCGGTATTCGCTTGTAGAACTCCCCAGCTAACTGCGACGGTTACCCCGCCAATCAACAGCGGCAATGCCCATGTCGGGACTTTGATGCTGGTTTCGGACATGTTATTTCCTTACAAGATGTCACCCCGTAGCCGTTTCAGTGTGGCCGGGGGTAGTGCGTTAAACTCCTCTTCAGACATCGTCGAGATGTCTAGAGCCTTTTCGCCTCGATTAGCAGAGCTTTCTCCGGGCAGTTCTGGGGGCTGGGCCTCCGCTGCCTTAAGCTTCTTACTCACTTCAGCGCGTTTTTTTGCCACCTCATCCTGTTGTGGTACTGGAGCCTTCTGTCCAGTCAAAGTAGGGCCATCGTCGGCTACGGTTTCGACTAAATCGTAGTTTTTAACTACAAAGTTAGCCGCTTTACTGAGCGCTTCGACCGCGCCAACGCCCTGAGTAATGAACGCATCACGAAGATCGATCACTTCTTGGGTGTATTCGGCGTTATAAACGTCAGAATTCTGGTCAAATACAGGGAAATTAGCCTCAAGCTCGTTCGCTGCAGCCTGCAAGGCGGTTGCTTGCTGACTTTGGTTCACTGTTTGCGTCATTTCTTGGCGCATTTCGTAAGCAATCTGCTCACGTTCTGCTCTGCGCATGTCTTGACGCAGTGCTGCGGCCTTTTCTGCCTCGCCATCAAGCACTAAAGCCTGATATTCCACTTCCTTTGCAGCAAAGTCGTACTCTTCAGGGGCGTTTTCAGCAACTTCTTGCGCTGCTTTAAGGTCATCGAGCTGCTTCTGCAGTGCTTTTTGCTTCGCAAGCACCTCATCAAGCCTAGATTTCGGCACCATCGGCTTTTTCGGCGCCTCTTCTACGGGTTCAGGTGCTGTTTCTTCTACTTCAGCCGTAGTTTCTTCGTCCTCAACAGGCTCGACCGGCTCTTCCTCTTCTACAGGCGCCTCTTCTTCTGCCTCTTCTACTTCTGGCTCTTCAACAACGTCCTCTTCTACCTCTTCAGCGGGTTCTGCCTCCTCTTCAAGCTCCTCACCTAAGCCAAAGTTAAGGTCTAAAGTCTCTTGCACTGGCTCAGCAGCATCTGCCCCCGGCATTACTTCCGTTTGTACGTCTTGTGTTTCTTCCGACATGAAAATTCCTATTAAGTTGTGGGGTTTCTTGCGCCTGTTTGCATCGCTGTAGCAGCGATTCGGGCAGCAGCTTGGGTTTGTTGCTGATTAGTTCTGACCTGATTGGTCAAATCCGCCAGCTCTCGACGAAGCGCAAGTTCTTGCATCTTCATTTCGATCTTGCCTTGCAGTTCTGCAATCTGAATGTCCGGTCCAGCAGCCGTGCTCTGAGCTTTCGCAACATTTACCGCTGCCTCTGAGTTGATCCGCTGCACTTCGGCCTGCATCTTTTCTAGTTCCAACTGAGCCTCCGCAATCTGCATCTGCTGCACCATCGCAGCCGCTTCCGCTTGTTCCGGTGTCTGCTCAACACCCGTCAACATCCTGATGCGCTTAGCCAACTCACCCTTCTTAGCGAGATGTGAGTACTCAATGATCGCGTCGTCAGGAATCGCAACGCCGACCTGACGCAAGTTAAGCGCCTCTGCAAACTGCACCTCATCAAAGGAGTCACGCGCAGGGGCCGTGGACACAACAACGTCGTACTCTCCCAACGCTAAGTCGTTGATAATCCGCCCCTCTGGCGTCATCTGGTTGATCACCATCGCTTCGCGAGGTTTCATGGGGTCTGATTCATTAGTCACTTGAATAACGCGCTCTTCGGTATAGAACGTCTGAATCAGATTTAGGATTCTTTCTGCTAGGTAGTGACGGGTTTTGCGCAAATTGTCCAAAGGCACCTGAATCATGATCGCGCCACGGTTCTGCTTGGCTTGTATCGCGATGCCCGACACTTCAGCGCCGTCAGTACCCAACATAGATTCGTTGATGCCACTGATCGCCTGAATGTTTGCCGCAGCCTTCTGCGCAATACGATCTAAACCCGTCGGTATGGTGTTAGGGCTAATCTTCTGCGGTGGTGTCGTCCCCCGCTGGTACTCAAGAACTAATCCCGTCTCGGCACCGTGCTCCTCTAAATCGTCAGAGGTCATACCCACCAACGATCCCGACTCAACCATCCAGCCACTGTTAGCGGTGGTGTTTACAATATGAAGCTCTTGGCTACTGATCTTGTTTAACTGCTCTTGCGGCGACAGCAGGTTTCGGACCATTCCAAACGGTCGACCACGGCGGAAATACGCAAAGTAGGGGACTATCGTGAAGTCGTTATACGGCGACCAGTCATCGTGTAAGACCACCCTGTCACAAGTAACCGTCCACCTGACCTTCTTCTGCATCTTGCTTATGACCGATAAGCCGTAGTCTTTTGCAAACTTCTTAATCTTTCGGTCGTTCCAAGCTTCTGGCGCCGGTCGTGCGTCACCCGTCTCTGGGTCAACAAAGCACTGGATACGTGTGACCTTACGGTGCTGCCGCTCAATCACCCGCAACGAACGGATGTTCTTGTACTCCTCCGAGTCGTAGGCCGAACCTAGATAGTCGTCCGTAGACTCTGTGTCACCGTAACGGGTCTCTTCGTACTCAATCGAGTCGCGACCGAACGAGTTACCGTTCTCCGCAATAAATCGCAGGTCATCAGCATACTTCTGGCCATACATCTCCTCGATCTCATCAAGGGTCATCCACTTTGTTTCAAAGATCTCGTTCCAAGCTTTCGGGTCGTACTCCTTAGCATCAGGATCAATAAGTATGTCCAAAGGGTCTTTAGCCGTGATACGAATCTCACCCTCAACGTGATCACTGAAGTCCATGCGCACATCAAAGTAACCGCGACCGTCCATGATCAAACCGTCACTGAACACCTGCTGCTCAACCCAATCCAGCTTGTTGTTGTCCGCAATCTGCATGTACAACTTGTTCAAAGTCTGCGCGACTTCCGCATCACCGCCGCGCCTAGGCTTAAACTGTATGTCCGCGCGACGTGTAGACTGCTCCCCAAGCACCGTGTTTATCGTCGGCAAAATAGTGTTAACCGTCAGAGCTGGGCGCCCTTCGGCATCCAACATGGCCACATCATCCAGCTCCCACTGGTCACCCTGATAATAGGCGTCACACTTTTTCGCCATCTGAATGTATTCAAGGTGACCGTTGTCACGAGCGCGTTCATAGCGGTCGTACTGGTTACTCGCTATCTGAGACTCTTCCTCTGGAGAAATCGCCCTCTTTTTCTTATCGTGGTAAGACATATTTACGCGCTCATCGCTGATTTGTTTCTAGGCGTCGCTGTGAGGTAATCAAGACGGTCGCGCCACGAAGGCTCTCTAACCACAGGGGCTTGGTAACTTGCGAACTCCGTCATCATCAAACCAAGCCATGCCAACGCATCTACTTGGTCATCGTGCACACCGCCGGGGAACCGCAATAACTCAGCGACCAATGGGCCGGTGAACACTGCATCTTTGGGGAGATAGACCATGCCCTGCTGCATACGACCTTGGATCGCGCGAGCGCGCGCCTCCTTATCTCGTCGCCCAGTCTTAAGGTCTTTGATATACGCTTCGTAGAGACCACGCTCACGAATACGCTTTTCTAAGAACGGCCCTAGGGCCATCTCAATGTGGCCCTTCTCGATACCAATCATCGAAGGACGCCACTCTTCATATAAATCTAATATGCGCTCGACGATCTCAAAGCCGTCAAAACGACCGCGCACTACGTCAACTATGAACAACTCGTCGTACTCGTTGACACCAATAACCATGCCTACCGAATAATCGTTACGGTCGTTCTTACCGATGGCCAAGTCCCACGCGCAGTAGTAACGCATCGCATCTAGGTCTACGTCTTCTGGCTCGTAGTACTGAATCATGTCGCGAGTAAAATACTCACCGTCATCAGCCACAGGGTTCTGCTGATATAACGCCGACCAATCTCTAGGGCCAACCGCCTTTCGTATACGGTCTAAGGACACTACGTTGTAACGCTCTGGGTGTAAGGCCTCACCCGTGATGCGGAACGCTTCATCTTCCTCAGCTATCGCGGGGTACCGTACAACCTCCCAGTCATCCCCACCTTCTGTCGAAGCCTTTAATAAACGGCCTGCGAGATCATCGTCATGCCAGCGAGTAAGAATAACGAGAACACCACCGCCAGGAGCCAAGCGGGTATACGCCGTCGATGTGTACCAGTCCCAGTTTGCGTCTCTGTTGTTTTGACTTTCGGCGTCTTCACGGTTCTTTACAGGATCGTCAATAACAAGGACATGAGCACCCTTACCAGTGATACCACCACCCACACCAGCAGCAACAAAACCGCCACCTGAAGTAGTAAGCCAAGCCTCCGCTGATTGCGACTCAGGATCGAGCCTAGTCTCAAATGCAGTCTTATAAGTAGGCTCCCTAAGTAGTCCGCGTACCTTTCGACTAAAACCCATCGCCAATGACCCCGAATACGAGCACGAGATGAACTCATGGTTTGGGTTACGGCCAAGGTGCCAAGCTGGAAACGCAATCGAAGCCAGAGTGCTCTTTCCATGACGCGGGGGTAAGAACAACATAAGTCGTGGTGACTCTTTAGCCACCACCTTCTTAGAAAAGTCTTCAAGCCTTCTGCATACATCCTTGTGCACCCACCCTGCCTGATAATCCGCGTTGAACCGCTCAACAAACGGTAACAACCTCTTCCGAGTTAGGAACCTCATCGCTAGCTCAGCGCGCGCCCGTTCCTCAACTGTTTGGCGCTGTTCTTCCTCCGCAAGCTCCGCAGGAGACGGCGGCGGTATTGACTCTGCTTCATCGGCCTTGCAGTACACGCAAAAACCGTCGCGACCTGAGTACAAAGTCTCAGGGTGAAGGTTCTTGCACCTCTTGCACTGCTGCAGTGGTACGTCAGTCATCCGACATAGGCTCTAAATAGGAAGCGTCCTTGCCTGCTATTTTGAGAAGCTCCTCGTCGGACATCCTTTCCAACTGTTTAGGTGTAGCGTCTATGTTGATGTTTACCTGCGTAGCGTTCTCTGGCGCGGTCAACCCGTGCAGCTTCACAAGGCTATCGACTGTGTTCTTCATCTCCGTTGCTGTGGCAGACGCCTGATAAGCATCCATGTACATAACGTGAGCGTTAGCACGAGTGAACTTAACGTCTTCGCGCATCTGCTCCCGAAAGTACTCTAGTGCATGCGCTACTTTTGGCCGCTTGATTGCGTCGTACACAGTGGCAGCGCTTGCGTAACCGGCGCCACGGCCAGCCGCCGCTATACTCATGCCACTCAGCACAAGCATCACCAGTTTTTCTTGCTGAACAGTCAGGTCGCCAAGGCTCAAGCCCATATAAGGCATGTGCGACTGAAACCCAACTACGTCAGTGGACTCTTCTCCAACGGTCGGTTCTGCAGATTTCTGCACGTACTTCCTCGTCTAGGTAAACGAAAATAGGCGCAAGGTGTAACATCCCCGCGTCTTCAAGCTCTTCAACGTAACGAGACAGATCTGCAACTTTTTCCACTGCATAGCCGTCATAAACCAGTACCTCTTCCCCGCCGCCGCGAGAGCCAGTGCCCAAAATCGCGAATTCAAGGCCCTCTATCGACAACATTTTGATATAGGTCATCGCGCAATAGTACTGTTGCTACTATTTAGAAACAAGGGACTAAGTGCCCAGGAAAATTTTTAGAAAAATTTTTTTGGAATTAAGGTTCTAAATCGCTGAGGCACTATCTCCCCCATCGCCATTTCCCCGCCCCCTGTCCCCGGTTTCGCATTATGGAACCTTGTTTGCTATTTGACCCTTGGAACCTTGTCCGTAGTTACCCCCTCGTCGCAGGCTCCTCGGTAGTCGGATAGATCTTTGTCTTTACATAGGAGATAGACATGATTCGATCCATAGCACTTATCTTTGTTGGTTTCTTGATCAACGCTCTACTTATCGGCGGACTTGAGTGGGCAGGCTACGAGCCATACTTCTCAGTCAACTCGCTAATCGCAGGCATCGCCATCGGCTTACTCACATGCGCTGGCATCACCATTTCTTATTCAATCCAAGAGGACCTTCACAATGATCAGTAAACTAAAGACCCAAGCAATGGCACTAAAGACCAAGTACGTAACCGAAGACAACATAGCCAAGGCTAAAGAACTAAGCACCAAAGCTGTGCAATACGCCAAGGACAACCCGTCCGACATCATGGTCGGCATCATTACCCTAATGGTGATGGACATGGACGACTCAATCGATGCTATCGAAGAGTCAACTGGTGTATCGGCCTTCGTCGACGCAGACGAATACATAAACTACCGAGCTTAGCTCAGGGGCTACGGCCCTTTGCCCACCGTAAATTGACGTGCGCCACCAGCGCGTGCCAGTGTGTGCCAGTGTGTGCCACTTCAGAGCCATGTGTGCCAACTGTGTGCCACGTAAATCTCAAAATCTGACACACACTTAAGTCATTGATTCCTATACATTTACTCTCAATTTCCCCACATGTGTGCCATGTGTGCCACCTTTTTCCGACTTTGTTTTCTACAAAGACGTATCTCAGAAAAACAACATACTAAAATGCAAATTAAATTTGAAAACCCCCTAAAATCTGGCACACATTTACTAAGTTCAATCTAATCAATAACTTACAGCTCAAAATCTGGCACACATTACCCCCAAAATCTGGCACACATTGCCAAAAACCTGACACACAAGCCCAAAATCTGGCACACATTGCGGCTCGCAGGCTCGCCTCAGTCGGTTTCGTTGATGTTTTCACTACAAAAACGGAGCTTTCCATGACCATTTCCATCACTTCATGCCGACTCGGTAGACAAAGGACCAAGGACCGTAGTTTATGGGCCTTAGCTACAGACGGAGCTGTCTATCGCCTAAATAAAAGGCTGACTACACCCGAAGCATTGTTCGCAGCTGCAGCTCTTGAGATGCGAGGGTACATAGACACTAGAGGCTGGACCTTAGTTCGTAGTCCTAATGTGCCCGAACAACTAACCTTTGACCTGACGGAGGCTGCGTAATGGAACTTGTATATACACATCGAATTGAGTGCGTCGAAGAAGAGCTAACAAAAACCACCATCGAGGACATCGAATGGTGCTGGTCGTTCCTCGTACCACAAGCAATGACGCAGTGGCAACTCGACCGTAGAGCCGAAGCTCGTGGCACTAAAGCTCAGACCGTCCACCCTCAAACTGTCGCTGCTCTCTATTGGTACATGTTTCGCGAAGAGCAATTTTACCAGCACATGCAAAACGAAATGCGCAACAAAATGTAAGGCCTAAATATGAAACAGTTCTTCATATTCCTAATCGCTGTAGTACTGACCTTGTTAATGCTGCCCATTGCAATTGGCCTGATACAAGCGACGTTCTATCTCGCGATCTTTATTTTCTTAATCGGCAGCTTTGTCCTGTGGATAAAGTGCCGTAAACCTTAGACCAAGGAGACTGACCTATGACCATAGACTACGTATACCAGCCACTAGATTTGCACCAAGAGCATTGGCCGCTTGTCACAGAGTACACCCCACTGGAGTTACATGACGACGATCTGTCCATATCTTGTTTGCTTTCTGATATTAGCAATGGTACTAATACCGACAGTACTATTTGCGATGAGCAAGCTGCCCTCTAGATCGGGCAGCAGTCGGTTAACTCTTTGAGCATGACGCTCTCAACATTCACAGGTAGTACAGGAGGTACTAATGACCACAGACAATCACACCTTTATCCCTTCAGCCATCGACGCCTTGTGCGACCGCAAGGGTAAGAAAGCAGAAGTCGCCCGACACATTGACAACTTTGCCGGCAACCTTGACGACAAGTTGTTCCAAGCCTTCGCCGAATCCCTTGACGAAGACAGCAGCTACATCCCTATCCAGATCCTGAGCTTCGTTCAGGACTTGATGGACAAGGTCTGCTGGAACGCACGTAAGTTGCACAACAGCATCAACCTGCCCGACGAGGTATATGGCTGCGACCCAACCGAGTACACACGCGAGTTGGTGGGTGTGTCTTGTGAGCTTGAGCATGTACGAGACGTTGTCGACGCTGACTTCAACCAGCTGTACGTGGTGGTTGCCAACATGCTGCAGTGCGTCGAGGGCTTGGACTTCGACTTGTATTACTTCAACCCGTCCGAGCTTATCGACGACGAGTGGGTAAACGAGCGCAAGTGTACGAGCTATGCCGATGCTGAGGTGGAGATGGACGAGATTGCAGAGAAGCTATCGCGCCCTGATCCCAAGGCAGCACTCAAAGCTATGCGTGAACGCGCAGCAGCGTAACTAACCAAAGGGGATGGCTTCGGTCATCCCCTTTTTTGTTCCCCCGCCGGGAACACGATGTGCCAGGAGGACAAATGATCACAGTTCAACAGCTAGTTTGGAGCAGAGACAAGGCCTTAGACGAGATACAAGACGTATTCGACATCGACTACGAC
>MDTG01230474.1_pt1 | contig 19941 bp, 17 predicted proteins | sample 811421 | NCBI WGS metagenome assembly MDTG01 (sample SAMN05326645, study PRJNA326480) | marine metagenome | isolation source: seawater | place: Pacific Ocean: South East | collected 2011
TAGATGATTTAGATGATAATTCCGATATTACATCATTAACATTAGCAGATGTAAGAGAAAATGAAGATAATATCGTTCAAGATTATCGTAGCAATAATGGACCTGAAAGTCAAAATAAATATTCACACTTTCATAATGAACTTAACTCATTTTATACACCTTTCGAACAACCAATGAATGAAAATTACATAATTAGTAAACCGATTATTATTGACCAAAATGTTATTGTTAATAATTCAGATGATTTTGAAACTTCTGTTACAAATAAAGAAGGAATTATACAAAAGAAACGCTTTTTAGTTGAACGATACAATAGAAGCATTACGAAATTATCACCAAACCAATTAACCAGCGGTATATTAAATGCAAATGCGGTTCCAATAACACAAAACGATACATTATTCTTAAAATCGTTTTTATTCTTACCAGAACCAGTTGTTAATTTTTCACGCATAAATTTACCAATGACATCTATTCTAAAAAAATCAGAATTACATCAGAATATGTTACAATTATCACAATTATTAAAAAAAACAACAACAATCACAACAAATGTAATAGAAGACATTGAAAAAGACTTTGATTATGATGAAGAAAAATATTTGAAAGAATTTCGCGAAGTAATATTAGACGAAACTATTGATCATCCTGACAAATTTAATAAATTTGTTGAAACTATAATACCTAGAACAAAAATTTTATTTTCGTTAATTAAAAAACACATCAAAGGAACTATTTCATTCAAAAAGGTTTTAGAGTATATGGAACCTTTTCTTATTTATAATGATGATATAACCTATAAACAATATCAAACTATTATTCATTTCTTACGAAAAAAAATTATTAAATTAAAAAAGAATTTTGCAAAAAAAGAGAAAGATTACAGTAAACTTACAACCTATCGTTATAGAACACCATCCAAATTAAATCGTGAATTGTTAAAAATGTTTGAATCAAAATCTGAAGTATACAACACTATACCATCTTTATACGATATAAATGAAGAATTTGATACAGATAGCGAAATTTTATTTAAAATGAAAAATATTGATTCTGGAAGACTTTATATGGAAGCGCTATCCTTTATGGATGTTGATTTACAAACTTCAGTTGATATACAAACAGAACTTGATAAAAATGTAAGATTAATTGAAGATAAGGACATAAAACGCCAATCAAAATGTAAAAATTACGTGCTATCAAAAAAATACAAAGATATTGACGCTTTGTTAGATGATAATGAACAAACAATATATTTTGATAGAAAATATGATGATACTCGTTATGATATAATTGAAGAGTATAGCGCACAGAGAGAAACAATGGATACAGAGGATTTCACAATTTTCTTACAACAACAACTAATGCAAAATATTGGAATAAATGAAAACCAAGCATTATATGAAGCAAATAATATGCTTATGGGGAAAAAAATAATTGTGGACGGTGATTATTGCGTATTAGAAGTGGATGACCCACGAAGCGAACTTCCCAATGGAAAAAAATACCATTATTATCGCAGAACTAAAAATAAATGGGTAAGAGATCCGAAAATTCCAGCAACAACATACGAAGATAACTCGCTTTTCTTTTGTAATGTTCAAGATAAATGTTTTTCAATTGATAAAAAATGTGACTCACTATCACAATCAAAACACGAAATGAAAAAGGAATTTCTTCAAAATTTAATTGAAAATTTTGAAAATAGTTATGACCAATCTCAAGAAAATATTTTGGAAACTATTAAAAAAGGGTTAGACTATCAATTATCTATTATTTTACACCGCAAAGAAAATATGATAAGAAAAAAATACCGCGACAATACTAAACAATTTAAAATTGGTATGTTATATGAAGAAAATGAAGTCGTAAAATCACCATATTCAAAATTGAGAGATATGATTCTTAGTCAAAGCGATTTTATTAAAAAACAAAAGGACATATTACAAATATCTGCCAGATACACACGTGAAGCTGATGTAACAGGAAAAAATGAGAACAAGCATTGGCGTTATTGCATTGAAAGCAATGTTCCTTTACTGCCTGTATTTTTTATTAAATTAGCTACAGCATTTCTTGAAACTAATAACTATAAACAAGTTCTAGATGAAGTGTGTGCTGAAAACGGGACAATTAGTGATGATGGTGATTGTTGGGTTGACAAACATAGCGGGTATGTTATTCGTATTATTGATTATGATACGGATGAAGGTTATGAAGAATCAGGTGCTAAAGTTGTTTCAAGAGAAAAACTTCAGGAAGATTTGGGAACAGTTACTGTTTTACAAAATACACAACCTGACAAATTTGAAAGCCCTGAAACAGAAATGATACATAATATTGTTCAAACATTAACTGGATTTATTGGAATACAAATAGACACTGTTGATTTTATCTCCAAAAATGTATTAATAGATATTAATGAACGTCTTGGTAGTGAAGAAAAATATCAACGAAGAATTGAGCTTGCTAGATCAAAAGGTAAAAAATTACCTCCTCCATATGAAACTGTTAAAAATCAGTTTCTTCTTATTTTTACAATTGTTTATTTGTTTATTTCGATTCAAACCTCCATACCATCTGTTAAAACTAGAAAAACCTTCCCAGGTTGCGTAAGAAGCTTTAAAGGTATGCCATTAGAAGGTGATGGCGATGAAAGTGGATTACAGTATATTGCTTGCATCACACACAAAATTAAAAGTAGCATTAAACCTTGGAATACTATTAAAAAGAATAAGGTTGAAACTATTTTTGAAAAATTAAAAGCTCATATGCTTTATGCTGTTGAAAAAATCGATGTTCAAAGTAAAATAAAAGATAAATTACAATATTTAATTACTCACGACGACTTTGAAATTCCCGACGAATATCATATTTCAAAATGGACAACTTTTCAACCTCCGCTTCGTGATTTTAAAGTAAAAACTGTTAGCAATGTTTCAGCAGATTTCAAGAAAAATATAGTCTCGTATCATGATGCAAATTTAATATTAAGATCCAAAATGTCTGCTCATTCAATGGCAATAATTGAAAGTGTAAACAATATTATTAAAAAGGAAAAGCCTATCTTAACAAATATGCTTGGTGAACCATTTCTTGAAAATGTTTGTTGCAATGAAAGCGAACATAGTGGTATTGATTATTTTATGAAAGAAGATGAAAGTATTTCACAATTTAATGATATTATTTATAACATGGATGAGATTTATCAATTAAATCGTATGATTGGTAAAGCTCCTATATTATTTCATAATGAAAATACTAAAAAATCATATCCATCTTATGGAAACGAATTTCATGAACATTCTATTTTCCGAGCATTTATCCATTATTGCAAATATAATAAAAATATTCCCATACCAAAAAAATTATTACCATTATGCACAAATAATGTTAGTACGTTTAAAAATGAAGACACAATAGAGGAAAAAATACGAATATTACGCTCTGAAGGACGCAATTATAATAATGAAACTTTATTAAGTTTATTACAAATTATTGGACAAAAAGGAATAATACCAATTGAATCAGGTTCAAAATTTGTTAATAAATTCCAAGGATTACGTGATTTCATTGAATTTTACAGAGAAACCAGACAACCAATTGATGTTGAATTATTACGTTTATTAAATGAAAATTTGGACACATTCAATGTTGTTATTGACATTAAAAATAAAAAAACAGACGGATTAACTGATTTTTTAACTATTGAAATTGGTGATAAACAAGATGAAATTCTAACATTCTTAAAAAATAATTCAGAAATTTCGAATCGACGAATTAAACCAATTCTTAATTTTATTAAGAATATTACAAAATGGGAAATAGGCGGTTCTGACAGCTTTTTATTAGAAGAGGATGAAACTAACTTTAAAAATATTACATTTATTAAAAATACAATTACTTCGTTAATTAGTTTATTTCCGAATTTAATTATTAATCAAGTGGAACATTCGAATATTAAAATTCCCAAACATTGGAAATTATCTGCATTACACAATTTAGATGTTTATAATATACTTTCTACAGAATACAGTGAACTGAAAGAATTCTATGGCAATGACATTTTAAATCATATTTTAAAATTATTTTACAATAAAAATTTACTATTTTTAACATTTATTGAATTAATACCTATTTATGCTACTGTAAGAACCGAACAAATGAAAACTAAACCTGTATTTAATAACAAAGTAACTAGCTTACTTTATAAATATTTGTTTATTAATGTGATTTATTCATTTATTCAAATCTTAGATGAGCCAATGATTATAATGACAAAAAAGATTGTTGATGATGATGAATTATTAGAAATGGATATACAACAAGGAGAAGTTCAACAAAAACAACAACTTGTTGCAAATTACTTAATTAAATGTGTTGGAATACTTATTACACAGCAAAAATCATTAGATTTAAATTATGAAAGTATTATGGATAAGGTAACACGAGCTAAACGAAAAGAACGTGAAAAATTTACAACATATGGAAAAGATTTAAATCCAGATGAAATGAAAGTTCAAAATGTAATGAAACAACATAAATTAGAAAGATGGAGTAAGGGTTTAGATAAAGGAACTACACAATATGTCCAACAAACATATGATGAAGAGAGAAAACAGTTAGAATCAGACACTTTAAATGAAATGAAATTAGGCGAGATTGATGATGTTACAACAATGAACCAAGACATCTACAGTTTTGAAGTAAGTGAACAAGAACGTGCTGTTCAAGAAATCGATAATGAAGTTAATGATTTGTCTCATTTAGCGGAAGATGATGATTTTGGAGATAATGATGGCGACGAAGGATACTAAACAAAAAATCTAATTTTAAATATTAAAAAATAACCTATTTATATATTACTATGAATAGGTTATTTATTAGACAACATATTAACTCTTTTTCTATTCTATTATTTGTAATTCTTTTTTCAACAGTAATCTATTTAAAACCATCAATAATTTTTAAAGATGATGGATCAGTTAGACAATTTGGTATTGGATACAAAAATAAAACTATTTTACCTATTTGGCTTGCAACAATTATTTTGGCATTTCTTTCATATTTAACTATAATGTCACTCTTAGTCAAATTTTAAAATTAAATTAAATATATTTTTCATATTTAATTTAATTTAACTTAACTTATTATTACGATTTCATACTATCGAATGATGTCGATAACTGTCGTTGTTTAGACTCTAATGATTCCACAGCGGCGGCGTTCTTTTTAATTTCTTCAGCTGTTAAATGGCACGTAGCATTTGTAATATAACTAAATGATATTGCCATAATTAATGAACCTGTCATATAGAACCAAACAAACTCAGCAATTGAATCTTTTAATATTACCTTTTTACGTAAACTCGACTTTAATGACTCTGCATTTTCATTAAATAATTCTTTATTTTGTTCCCAGAAACTATCGAAGTTTTGAGGTGTGATTTCATTAATTAACATAGATTGATCCATATATATTTTTTGTAACGATGGTTTTACCTTAGCACTTGCACTATCAACTGGTTTTAATAATTTAAACATCAAACTTTGAATTCCAGATAATCTTAAAAATAAATATCCAAAAGTGTTTGCAAATGGCGCTTTCCATCCAGGAAATTGAATTAACATTGCATTTAATGTTCCAAAAATCATTAACCAGGGAACAACAACATAATAAAACGCTAAAGTAAATCTAGGAGTGCCACATTTCTTTTTTGTTAATTCTAAACTATTATTAAATTCATAAATCAATACACCAAAAATATATGCAGCTAATAATATTTTGTCCCATTTACCACCATCTCCAATCATTACACGTGCGATAAAATAGAGTAATGTAATAAAAAAGAATGTTGAATATTGGCTTGCATCTGGTACTGGTGCTTTATTTTCTTCATCTTTATTTTTTGAATCTGCCATACCTTATAAATAATAACTATAATTTAATTTATTCATTTTTCGCACAATATATTTTATATGTATCTTATACTATAATATACATATGAATTACAATAAAGATATACCACAAAATCCAAAATTAATAGAACCAGGTGTTGCTTATTTTTTAAAACAAAATTTAAAACAATGCAAAAAACAAAAATATGTTATTTCTAATACTATTTTTAATCTAGGAGCATTTACTATTTTTATTGTTGTTTTAGGAGGAACGTTAACATATATGCATAAGGGTAAATTAACACGTTATCAACAAAAAGAAAAAGAGAAAAAAACAGAAAATTATATTTTAACAAAATTACAAAATGTTGATATTGCTAAGAAAAAAGAACGCCAAGATTTAATTACCGATCTTCCTATCTATCATAATAATTATTTTTTTAAATAAAATATTAAATAGTCATATTACATATAAAATAAAAATAATGTCAACAAAAAAAAAGAGCTATGATAACTATTTTAAAGATATTGAAAAGTATTATAAAATGAAAAGCACATATGAACACAAACATAAAAAGGAAAAAGACAAAATAATAGCAAATACAAATTATCCTACAATGCAAGAAAAACGTGAAAAATTAAAAACTTTTAAACCAAAATGTAATGGTTGCAAAAAGAAAGTAGGAATGATTTTCACAAATACACCTGAAATATTATCAATTAAATGTGGTGATGAAGAAAATCCGTGCGCATTACAGTTTAATGTTAAAAAATTAAAAGTAGTACCTCAATATCCATTAATTGGTGCATTAAAAAAAGAAATAAATCAAAACGTTATGGATATTATTAAATTGAAATTAGATGTTTTATTCGCGTTTTCGTCAGAAAACGAAATCGGAAGCTCTTTTTCAAAAGTTCGAGATACCTATATGAAAAATAACAAACTTTATAGAAATACACTACAAACTTATAAGAATACTGTAAATCGTTCTGATAAACAAGAAGAGATTGAAACAAAAAAAATAGAATTACACAAATATACTAGTGAAGTTCAAGATATGATAGAAAAATACAAACAAACCCAACGAGATGAATTTATTGAAGAAATAAATGAAATTTATACAAAACAAATAATTCCATTAGTTGAAAAAATACGCGAATTAACATATAGTTATCAAAAAATAGAATTTAACTCTGTTGATCAGGTATACAAATTAATACAAGAACCTTACACAATGCACGATATAGAAACTTTTATTAAAAAATAAATATTATATAATATTTTATATAATATTTTATACAATATTTATATAGATAATGATTTCAAAATTTTTTAGACTAATTAACTTTCCAGTCTTTATATCTAGTCTTGCACTTGGATTATTTTTTGCATACGTAACATTACCAAAACAAACTACGATTTTTGTTTACCCAAATCCTTTAACAAATCAACAAGTTCAATATCGTGATGCTGCTGATAATTGTTTTGAATATAAAGAAGCAACAGTTGAATGCCCTTTAGATGATAGTAAAATACAAACTATACCTGTTCAAACATAATATTTAATTATATATAATAGAACAAATTATGGGAGTAGAAAGAGTTTTACATACAAAATTTGGACAAATTCTTTTGTCCGCAATTTTAGGATTTGGATTAGCATCTTTATTTAGAAAAGCTTGTAAAGATCGCGATTGTCTTATTTTTAAGGCGCCGGAACAATCTAAAATAAATGAAAAAATATTTAAATTTGATGATAAATGTTATAAGTTTACTCCAGAAGTAAAACGTTGTGATATGACAAAAAAAATTGTAGATTTTAATTAATTTTGCGTTATATAGAGGTCGTAATCCTCTATATATAACTTATATGAATAGTGATACCACTAATATTAGTGAACTTCCAGTACAACCTGGAACAACTGGAGGCGAATCTCAAAATATTATGATGACAACCAATGAAAAATCTACCAGTTATAGTCCTAATGTTCCAGGTTTAAATTCTGGATCTGCGCCTGTTGGTGGAGGACCTCCTGCACCTCAAAATGGACAAGGTACTGTTCAACCGCAGCAGCAACCTCAAGCACAAGGTCAACCTCAAATGCAACAATCGCAACCTCAAATGTCCAAAGAAATGATGAGTCAATTTAATGGCGAATTAAAAAATGCAAGCGACAAAAATTTAACGCAATTACCGACTCGTGACGTCCCAATGAATCCTTTATTGCACGTCCAAGATAGCGAAAGTAAACCTAATTATGTTCCTGAGCAAAAAGGACAAGATTATATTAAAGAATTCAATAATATTGAAAATACAATCAAGCAAAACAATGCAGATAACAACAATAATGAATATATGGATAATATTTATGAAGAAATACAAACCCCATTATTGATTTTCATATTATTTTTTATTTTTCAATTACCGTCTGTATCAAAAGAATTTAATCGTCAATTTCCGATCCTTTTATCAAATGATTCCAGTTTAACCTTAAAAGGGTTTATTGTAAAGAGTTTTATTGTAGCGCTTTTATACTTTTTAATTAACAAAGGTATATCCCAGCTTTCATTATAAGTTTAATTTCTATTTTTTTGTTATGTTTAGAAATTAAGTATTATTTATTTTTTCAATGGCAATCAACGGTTTTATTTGTGCACATAAACTATTAAGTTATTTTTTACTACCAGTTAAAATTTTAATAACACTTCCATTTTTTTTTATTGCAATATTTGTTATAGCATTAAGTAATTATGGTGTGTTACCAAAAGATTTAGCTTATTATATATTACGAGGTGTAATACTAATAGCTAATGCTGTTTATGGTATCAATATTCATATTATTGAAGATAAAGAATATAAAAATTATCTAATGTTATCAGCATCAGAACAATATGTGATTGTTTATAATCATATTAATATTATGGATCCATTTATTTTAGGTAATGTAATAAACGATTATATGTCATTTGTTGCATTTCAAGACATAATAAAATTTCCTCCAATTGCTTTTATTACAAATTTTTTAAATGTTATAAAGGTAGATCGTTCAAAAAGAACGGAAACAACAAAAAAAATAGGCGAATACATTAAAACAAGTAAACATAAATTATGTATTGCACCTGATCAATGTAGACATTTTGAAAAAAATGAAAATATTGCATCATTTAAAACAGGTTCATTTGCTAATAAAAATAAGGTTTTACCAGTTATAATTCGTTATGTTCCTAGTTTTAAAAGTGACTGTTTTAATTGGAGTCATCCAGATAATTATGATAAAGGTTTTTTAACTCATATGAAAGAATTATTATTAGATGGTAATATCGATGTGTATGTTAAGTTTTTAGACTTACAAAAATATGATGAAAATAAATTTTCCAATTGCAGTGATTACAGTGAAGACGTTAAAACAAAAATGTCAAATGAATTAAAAAAATTACCTGATCAAAATAAAAGTCAAATAGAAAACATTACAGAAACAAATTTAAATTGTATATTTTTCATTACTTTTATTAGTCTTGGTATTTGTTGTGTTTCATTATTGTTTGGTGATTTTGAATCTGCATTTCATATGATTTCTTTATCATTTTCTGGATTTTTATATCACAGTTTTCCAACAAACAGCACTTTATTATTTGATCGATTGCTTGTTTATTATGCTGTATCAAAAGTTTTATTATTTAAAAATACACAAAGTACAAATCTAATTAAATATTGTCTTGCATTTTATGCAATTATGAATTGCATTAAAAATAATAACGATGATACAAATCTAGACGATGCAGGGGGAAATAAAGATCCTGATTTTTGGCTGAAAAATCATCTTTATACAGTTCAAATACCAATTAGCTTAATTGCATTGATTGTAATATTAGACAAAAACCTACTATTGAGTCATAATAATTAATAACAATTAATAATAATTAATAACAATTAATATATATAATGGATAATAGAACCATAATATATATTGCAATTATCTTAACTGCCATAGTTGATGTGCTTGCTCACGTATTTTCAAAAAAATTTGTTGAAAGTTCACAAAAAAATATGACCTTTGGAATATTATTAGTGTTATCTTATTTAGTATTGGCTGGTTTGAATATTCAATTAATGAAAACAAATAAATTTCCTGTTGCTTATACCTTACATACATTATCTCACGTGGTAGTTATTGGACTTGCTGGTTTACTTGGAAAAATATATTTTAGAGAGAAATATTCACAAAAAGAATTTTTTGGAATTTTATTAGGAGTTATTTCTATTGGTATTTTGACATTTTAATAATGCAAAATCTAAAATCTAAATCCTAAAAACGAACGTTGTGATTTTCGTTTTCTTCTATTCTTTCTTCCTTTTTTTCTTATTTTTTGCGTTTTATTAATACTTGTTGGTGTTAATGAATAGTTTGCTTTAATAGTATCCGGTAATTTATTTTTACTTACTCTTACTGTTTTTCCAATTGCACCTGGAACGGTTATACTTCGTTTCATTGTTTTGCGTTTTTTACTATTTTGTTTTTGATTATTTTTGTTTTTATTTTTATTTTTTTTGTTTTTATTTTTACTATCACGCGGAGTATATCGTAAAAACCATTGTTCATATTCTTTTGAAGTTTTTTTATTCTTTAATTCTTCAAACATTTGAGCCTTTGTAGAACGCATATCTTCAATAGTTGGCTGATTTCCATAACAATTAAGAGAGAATCTTTTCAATAAACCTCTTTGATTTAATCGATTTTTTTGAAGTATCGAAAATAATAAATTGCACATACACAAAATTCTGTTTTTGTCATAATATTCACGATTTGAATAATAGAAAGCAAGAAAAAAACTGAACATTGTATCAATAGTAGCAACATTTATAACCTTGTTTTTAATTGTAATTTTATTGTAACTATGACACGCAAGCGGTTCGTAAATAAAAGCAACTGTTTCATTGTGAACAATTAATTCGTAATGTTTTGTTACCAATTCTCCAATTTTATCATGTTTCTTTACTTTTACTCCTGTAATACCTTCGTCTTCTAATCGTTCTTTTACAATTAGAATTGTAGTTTCTGGATCGTCTGACAATACATCAAAATCAGGTATATATTGCTCTCTGCGTTTTTTGGGTAAATAATTCAAATAAAGCGAATTTGCATAAGAACCAAAGAAAATAACTCCTTGGTCAGAAAAACTGTCACGAACTGTGCGATATATTAAATTCTGTTTTTTTATAATCTTAGAGGTTTCCATCTCACGCTGAACATCTACTAAATTACACTCTTTTCCTTTTAATGGATAATTTTTATTTAATAATATTAATCGTTTCAATACTTTTTCCCAGCGACTAACATCACCATCAGGACGCGATAATTCTAAATACATTGCCATACGTAAAAAATTAGGTGGTGCATAATAAATACCAGCAACACGGATTGATTCTTTTTTAATATTCTTATAAATTTCGCCAGATATTTGTGTAATATCTGCAATAGGAATAAAATTAACATAAACTTTGTATGTTCCATAATGCTGTCCTGATGATGCTTGAACTTCTTCAAAACCAGCTTTGTAATAAATATTTGCTAATTCTTTTGCGTCTTCTAATGCATTCATTGAATAAAAATCATAATCAGGTAATTCTATTTCTTTATTATAAAATTGGTCGCTTAGTGGTAATATATTATTAATCGCAGTTCCTCCATAACAAATTAAACGTTTCTTTTTAAGATAATCTTCAACAATACCAACAATTTCTTGGATTTCAGGCGTCATTATCTTTTTTTTCCCTTGTTTTTGTTCTGCAATATCTACTGCATTACGTACAATTTCTAATTCACATTCATCTAATGATTTTCCTTTGTCACATACATATGTTTTGGAATGTCTTTTAAAATTTTTACGTGTTCTTCTTTTCATATTTATATTAATATATGTAAATATAAAAATTATTTTTATTTATTACTTATCATCACACCCTGTGCCAAACTCTATACCCTGGTCATTTACCTCACACTTCGTCACATTTTCAACACCATCTTTGGGGTCTTCGTGTCCTTCAGCAGTATAACGTAATTCTTCTTTTTCTTTACGAACAAATGCCGCTTTTTTAAAGAATTCATCATAAAAATCTCTGTTTCCATCTTCTTTTGATAAATTCATTGCTGTCATCTGACAACCAACTGAATTTGCTATAGTAAGTGGTGGATTATCATTTTTAATATCTGTGTCTGGAATTAATATACAAAGTTTTGATTTATTCTCAATTCGTAAGTTATCTTGATCTTCCGTGTTTAACAATGAAAAGGTTGTTATTTTTTTCATATTACTTGTTCCACTCGCAATATTAACATAATCATATAATGGAGTTCCTTCATATGTTGGGTTTGTTTTATCTACCATTATTACTATTTTATTTTCATTTAAAATTTGTGAAATTGGTTTTACTGGTAATTCATAAGATTCTTTTTCTCCACCATATTTTGGCGGAAGAATTAATCCACCAATTGTCGAAAGAATTGCATCTGCCATATTTGTATACATTTCAACATTATTACTCTTAATTCGAAAATGTAAAAATAGCAAATCTTCCTGATTTGGACAATCACCACTAAATGCTTTTTTATTTACTATATTTAATGCATCTTCTAAAGGAATGTGATTATATGTTTCCTTAAACGCAAAACTTTCTTCATTCATTGAATTATCTACAATCATTGGTATCGATGATGTTGCAATTACTGGTTTATTATCAATTGAATATATTTCAAAATCTAATACACGACATCCCTGACGTATTGCAGTTTCAAGATGACACGTGTCTACATAACTATTTTTAAAATGGCCACCAGAACAACAATTGTATGCTGATTTTATATAATAATCTGCTAACGGAAAATCCTTTTGACTATTAGTTAATGATTTAATAGTTGGATGTGGTTTTGTTGTATATTTTGTTTCCATCTTTGTACAATTCAATTCTCGTAATTGTAATTTACCTGTTATATAACTAAACATTGAAAGAACTGTTACAACAATTGTAATCATTAAAATAGTTGTAGCTAACCACGTACTATCCTGTTTTTTTAAAAAACTCATCATTTCTTGTGCTTTTTCTTGTGCTTTATCCATATTTATGTTATACTTATATATTGAAAGTATTATTTTTTAACAAAATATACTATTAAAAATATAAACTCTAAAATAATAATATACATTTATTTTAATGACAGGAGGTTTACTTAATTTAGTTTCTTATGGAAATCCAAATATAATATTAAATGGAAATCCTTCTAAAACGTTTTTTAAAGTGGTTTATTCAAAATATACTAATTTTGGAATGCAAAAATTTAGAATTGATTATAAAGGATTACGATCATTGCGACTTTCCGAAGAATCGCAATTTACTTTTAAAATACCTAGATACGCTGAATTATTAATGGATACATATGTAGTTGTTAGAATACCTGACATATGGAGTCCGATACACCCGGCTTTAAACAATGATCAACATTTTGTTGGTTATGATTTTAAATGGATAGAAAATCTAGGTATTCATATGATTAAAGAAATTGAAGTTACAGTAGGAGGCCAAACAATACAACATTATTCTGGCCATTATTTACAAGCTGTTAAAAATCGTGATTTTTCAAATACGAAAAAAAATTTACACGATAAAATGACAGGTAATATCATTGAATTTAATGACCCAGCAAATGCAAACGGTAATGTAAATACTTATCCGAATGCTTTTTTTCAAGGTTCAATGAATGTAGAACCATCCATTAGAGGAAGACATATTTATATACCGTTGGATTTATGGTTTTCAAGATCAAGTAAAATGGCATTTCCATTAGTTTCATTACAATATAACGAATTGCATATTGTTGTAACAATGAGACCAATTCGTGAATTATTTACTATTCGTGATGTTGTAGATAAAGTAAATAATTATCCATACATTCAACCTAGTTTTAATGTTGCAACACAACAAATGCATCGATTTCTACAAACGCCCCCAAATGAATCATTAACATATTCCGATTTAACCGCTAATTGGGATGCAGATATTCATATGATGGCCACTTATTGTTTTTTATCTGAAGAAGAAAAAAAAGTATTTGCTGCTAAAAATCAAGAATATTTAATTAAAGAGGTTCACGAATATGATTTTAAAAACGTGACTGGCTCTAAAAAGATTTCGTTAGATAGTTTAGGAATGGTTTCAAATTATATGTGGTTCTTTCAACGCAGTGATGTAAATTTACGTAATCAGTGGAGTAACTATACAAATTGGCCGTATGAGTCTTTACCACATAAATTAACAGAAGCTCCAATAGAAAACGGAAAACCTGGATTAAATCCTGATGGAACTTTCACTGGATTAATGATTACAGGTAATCTTCATATTGAAAATCAAAAAGAAATATTAAATAATTTTGCTGTTGTGTTAGATGGAAAATATAGAGAGAATTTATTTGATTCTGGTGTTTATAATTATATGGAAAAATATGTAAAAACGCAAGGGAATGCGGATGACGGTATTTATTGTTATAATTTTTGCATTAATTCAAGCAATGATGAATTGCAACCATCTGGAGGTATTAATATGAGTAAATTTTCAAAAATAGAATTCGAATTTAATACATATGTTCCAGTTTTAGATCCTAGTGCGAATTTTACTGTTATTTGTAATGAAGAAGGAACACCTATTGGTGTAAATAAATCACCTTGGTCTATTTATGATTACGCTTTCGATTTACACGTTATGGAAGAACGATATAATATATTATCATTCAGTAGTGGAAATGCAGGATTGCGATTTTCGAGATAAATTATTAGTAATTGAATATTATTAATAATTTATAATACTTGTCCAGGGTTCTTGTATTTATCACAAGGAGGACAATTGCAACCTGTTAAATGATTGTCGTAACTTGATGAATTACTGGCAAAAGGCCAACCACTTGGTCTTGAAGTAAAAAATCCAGTTGAGACATTTGCTTCGCGTGTGTAAGAACTAGCTCTATCAGGTGTTGTTTCAGTTGAACATTGTGCATTTGCATTAGTGGAACTACTATTTGTTTCGCTAGCATTAGTATTATTTTGTGTAGCTAATGTTTCGCCATTATTATCTACTTGGGTTGTTTCGTCAACATCTGGGTTAAAATCTGAAACAGAACTTTCTTCAGAAAGTGTATTATTTGCTAATCTTGATTCAGCTAAATTGTCAATAGCTTTGCAAACTAAACTATCTGAATAATTCCTTGCATCTTGGCAACCATGAACCTCTTTTTGAAATGATGCAAATCTCTTATTATTATCTAAATCCTGTTCTGATTTTAAATCGCAACAATTGGCATAACATTGAATATCGCCATCATTTTTACCAGTATATACTGAACATCCACTATTAACGTCACTATTTTTATAAGATTGTTTATCACATAAACCATTATGAATAGAATTATCTACAACAGCTTTGCAGGTTGTTTCATCATTTGTTGTTTCATCATTTGTTGTTTCATCATTTGTTGTTTCATCATTTGTTGAATTGGTTACTTCACCTTGTGTTGTGTTTCCTTCAATTATTGTATTGTCTCTAAATAAAAAGTGTGATCCAACTAATAGACCCATAAGAATAATTATCATACATACATTTTTGTTCATTGGCTAATAATATATATAATATTAGATATATTTTTATAAACTTAATTTTATTCTTGGGATTAAAATACGTATTTAGTGAGTTTTCTTGATTTTATATATTTAAATTATATATATATATATCAATAGTGATGGGACTAACAGATAAAAATAAAGAAAATAATGATGAAATTCAAGAAGATGAAAATAATAGTGATAGAGAATTATCAATTCAAGAAAGATGGTTGGATTGGGTTAAAATCGCTCCATTCAATGCTTTGAAATTTACTTTATTCTGGGCTATTTTAGGTGGTAATGTTGTATTACTAACTACAAAAAGTGGAGTTTGGCCATATGATGAAACTTTGGAAAGTTTATTACGCAAAAGAAAAGTTGCACTAAGAAATGATGACACTGAAGATGTAAAACAAATTACAAAACAATTGGAGGATGAAGGTGTTATTATTGATAGCAATAGCAATAAATGGATGTTTAAAGAATTTTCTGGAGAACTAAATGGTGATTGTTTTCGTGTTCCACTTTCCCTTGCTGATTATTACGATGACAAATATCCTACTAATCCAAATGCTCCACCATTTTGTTCTCGTGATGATTTACCTCCTGATCCGACACAAAATGAAGATTATAGTAGTGTTGATTTATGGAAACCGAAAAAAGATTTTGGTGATAAGAAAGAGAAACAAGAAGGTGGGGGTAATAAATCACGAAAACGTCAAAAACTAGTAAAACAAAAAGGTGGCCTTGGAGGTAATTGTCAACCAATCAATGAAGACAATGCTGCTGACAAGTCCGAATTACAAAGAAAATGTGGTAGAAGAGGCAAATGTCCTCCTGTAAATGATTCCTGTATGGGTGGTGCAGCATATGCTTGTCTCCATCCTTTTTGGAAACATTTCAAATTTTGGAGTAAACGCACTACACCTGATTCAGCAGATGAATTTTTAAATTCATTTAGAGCAAAAACACAAAAAAACAATGATATGAAAATGTTGTTATCCGAACAAGATCCAGAATTAGGATTTTTTTACCATAGATATGAACGATGGAGAGCTGGCTCTGTAATTAGATCAAATAAGATATGGTGGAACTTAACAGTTTTAGGATATCGGTTAAAACGATTACCATTATTCATAATTATGTATTTAATGATTGGTTATAATACTGTTGTTAAAAAAACATTACAATTTCTTTCAGGAACAGGTGGTGGCAGTTCTAATCCAATGTCAAATGCCTGCTCTAATAAAGACGTTAAACAAAAGAAAGGTTCCGCATTCCAATTTTGGTTCGGCGCTCTTGTTTTTGGATTTTTATTAGGTATGGTTCCGTTTAAGATTGATGGCTTGCCAAAATGGTTAACGCCAATGTCTCTTGTAATGTTAGTAGTTGCCCTAGTTGGAACTGTTTCAGCAACTCCTATATTATTTTTACTTGGTGGTTATATATTATTTCCACCCGTTGCTGGACCTGCAAGCATTATAGCCGCAGTATCATTAGCAGCATTGTTACTATTCTACCCTATAATGATATTCAGAAAACACGGCGGATATTTGGGACCGCTTGGTAAAGCTATTGGTGATAATTTTGGAGGTTTATCTGTGTTATTTTTATTAATTACAGGTGCGTTTACAAATCATTCAAAATTAAATTCTAATGAAAAACAAGGTGTTTATTTGGGTATGCTTTTATTTGGAATACCTTCATTATTTAAACAATTTAAATCAAAAACCCCTCCTCCAGGAGGACCCAAGGTACCACAAGCACCCAAGGTTCCACAAGGACCCAAAGTTCCTAGCGCTAGATAAAAATTTATTTACTTTAAAATTCTAATATAAACATTTCAGTTTATATTAGAATATTATGGGGAAAAATAATAAAAAAAAGAATAATAAGAGTAAGAATAATAAAAAAAATAATAACACCAACTCTATTTTTGATGTTAGCACGAATAATGCAAATAAAAAATATCCATTTGTTAGTATATGTACACCAACCTTTAATAGAAGACCTTTTATAAAATATATGTTAAAATGTTTTGAACATCAAACCTATCCCAAAGAGAGAATGGAATGGATTATAATTGATGATGGTTCTGATAAAATCAAAGATCTTGTTGAACATATTCCACAAGTAAAATATTTTGAATATGATCAAAAAAAACCTCTTGGAGAAAAAAGAAATATTATGCACGAAAAATCCTCTGGTGATATAATTGTATATATGGATGACGATGATTATTATCCTCCACAGCGTGTAGAACACGCTGTTCATATGTTAACAACTCATAAAAAAGCACTTTGTGCGGGTGCAAGTGAAATATACATTTATTTTAAACATATCAACCAAATGGTTCAATTTGGACCATATGGACCAAATCACGCAACCGCAGGAACTTTTGCATTTAAAAGAGAATTATTAAATCAATGTAAATATGAAAATACTGCATCGCTTGCTGAAGAAAAAGCGTTTCTCAAAAATTATACAATTCCCTTTGTTCAATTAGAACCGAAAAAAACAATTTTGGTTTTTTCACATCGACATAATACATTTGATAAACGTAAATTATTAGATAATCCACACCCAAATTTTGTAAAAAATAGTGATAAAAAAGTGACTGATTTTGTAAAAGAACCTGAATTAGAAAATTTCTATGTGAATGAAATTGATGGTTTACTTGAACAATATAAACCAGGTGATCCTTCTATGAAACCAGATGTTCTTAAACAAATGATTCAAATTGAAGAATCAAGACGTAAACATATTGAAGAACTTGCATTGAAACAACAAAAACAAGGTCAAATTGTAATTACAAACAGTGAAGGTAAACAACAACCATTAAATAATGAGCAAGTAGTTACTATTATAAGAGATCAACAAACAAAGATTAAAGAATTAACTGGTAATCTGCAATCAGCTGCAGGTCAATTAAATGAAATGAATAAACAAATACAGCATCAAGCAGGTATGATTAATAGTTTACAACAACAAAATGAAAATTTAATTAGTAAAATGTCTGATTCAAAAAAATAAATTATTTAAACGTTTTCAGGTTTAACTTCTTCAGCATTGGCTTCAGGTTTGACCTCTTCAACATTGGCTTCAGGTTCAACAAGTGATGACGGTATTTCAATCTTAATATTATCAACAGTTGTTTCACTCGATTCTTCTGATTTTATTTTTGATTTAAGTCTATTATCTAAATCATTATAACTGATTGGTTCAAGGCGACTGCTACTTAATGCTAATAATTTATCGTGACATTTTTTGGATATTTTATAATTACTATTTACTGTATTAGAAACTAATAATATATTAGTTACTAAACTTGTTACTGTTCTCATTCCATTATAATGTTCGGTACAAATAAAAATACCACTTACAACAAAATTTGTTAGTCCAATACCAATTGATCCAACTGTAACATAATAAAATCTTTCATTCCATTTATGTAATTCTTTACTTAATAATGGTATTGGTTCAAGAATTTTACTAATATTATCGTCAGGTAATTTAGAATTATCATTAAAATGTTGAATAATAAATTGTTCTCTCATAAATTCAATATTGTATCCTATTAAAAATACGAATAATGTTATAAAATTAGATGTTAATACGGTTTTAGCATAAACATTGTCCTCATTAAATTTTTCACTAATACTGCAATCGTGATCACTGCATTTTTGCGAAACAAATAAAGATAGTAAACAAGCCATAAATACTTTAAAAGCTTCTAAACTTAGCGCAAAAATTGTTGAAAATTTCTCTTTACGATTTTCGGTAATCTTGATAATCGAAGTTTGATGTTTTATAGGATTCGTATCCACTTTGGAGATTTCCATTTTGGATTTATATTAGTATTAAAAAAAAAAATGATATAATAAAGCGAATTAAAGAAAATACGCTATCTTAAAGAAATATGACCTCTAACGCAGAATTCGAAGTTTCGAATGAAATGTCTCACACTTCTTTTGACCACAACGCACATATTAATCGTGTAAATGCGGCTTATATTGCTAATAAACCCAAAACTTCACATAAATTTGATTTCCACAGTTCTCCCATTGGTGCCAAAATTCTTAATGCTGTTGATGGAACTGTTTATAACTACAAAGTTGGTAGCTTTGATGAAAAACGTTTTTGGAGAGTTATGGTAAACAACGGTAAAGAGACGGCTAAATTGTTTTATAATAATCCTGAACAGTATGAACAGCATCGTAGAACTACTGTTCCTGATGAAGAAAAAACTGCGTGGAAACACGAGCAAGAACTAATGCGTCGCGAAGAAATTGGATTGGAAAACGATGATTTGACTTCTCATAATAATTAAAAACCCAGTAAATAAAAACAAAAACAAAAAATCAAAAACAAAATAGTATTAAATAAATTTATTATTCA
>MDTG01325422.1_pt1 | contig 19932 bp, 13 predicted proteins | sample 811421 | NCBI WGS metagenome assembly MDTG01 (sample SAMN05326645, study PRJNA326480) | marine metagenome | isolation source: seawater | place: Pacific Ocean: South East | collected 2011
CGGGTCACCACCAACGAGGGTGACATTGTCGATCTCGACAACCGTGTTACCACGAACGAGACCGACATCGCCAACATCGACGCGCGCGTGACGGTGAACGAGGGTGACATCGCCACCAACACCACGGACATCGCCAATCTCGATGACCGGGTGACGATCAACGAGGGCGATATCGCCGATATCGACGCCCGCGTGACGGTGAACGAAGGCGATATCGCCAACAACACCACGGAAATCGCCAACCTCGACGACCGGGTTACGGTGAACGAGGGCGATATCAGCGACATCGATGCCCGCGTTACCGTGAACGAGGGCGACATTGCGGACAACAGCACCGCGATTGCCAACATCGACAACCGCGTGACGGTGAACGAAACCTCGATCGTCGAAGTGCAGCAGCAGCTTGCCAACGTGCCCATCGGCTACGTGGCAGATGCCGACCCCACGATGATGAGCGACACGCCCACCAACACCGCTGCGCTGATCGGTGCCGGCGGCGATCCTGTTCGCGTGACGAACGTGGCAGCGGGCAATGTCGCAGCCGGATCGACCGACGCGGTCAACGGTTCGCAGCTGGCGGCAACCAACGCAGCCGTGGCAGAGAACCGTGTGGATATCGACCAGAACACCTCGGACATCGCGACGATCAATGCCAACCTCTCGGGCAGTACGGTCGTCGCGGTGCAGTATTCCGATCCCGACAACCCGACGCAGAGCAACGGCGGCACGATCACGCAGGACGTGACCTTCGTGGGCCTCGACTCCTCCGCGCCGGTGCGGGTGCACAACGTCGCCAACGGCACGCTGGCGAACGACGCGGTGAACCTGGGCCAGTTGCAGGCGGGGCTTGCCGACGTGATGAGCAGCTCGATGGAATATACCGACCAGCGGTTCGACATCATCAGCGCCGGGCTGGACCAGCTGGCCTTCGACCTCGACGAACTGCGCGACGAGGCCTTTGCCGGAACCGCGGGCGCCATGGCTCTCGCGGGAGTCCCGCAGACGATGGATCCGGGCCGCTCGATGGTTGGCGGCGCGATCGGCCACTACCGCGGCGAAACGGCCTTCGCGATCGGCGCGTCCACCACGTTCAATGACGGCGCGGGCGTGCTGAGCGTGGGCGGCACGATCGATACCAACGGCAAGGGCGGCTTCAGCGCCGGGGCCGGTATCAGCTTCTAACGCCAGATCGGCAGACGGCAGGAGGGCGTGTCACCCAGCCGGGTGGCGCGCCCTTCTCTTTTTCAGTCGCGCTTCCCGAAGCTGACCCCGTCGAGCGTGCCCAGCCCTGCGTCCTCGATCCTGAAGGTGGCGCCGTACTCCTGCGCGGCATCACCGAAGAAGCGGCCCAGCAAGGCTCCGTTCCCGCCGTTCAGGTCCGCCTCGATCTCCCCCGTCACCGCCGATAGCGCACCGGCGAAGTCGTAGATGCCGTAGGCAATCGGCATACCGCCCGCATCGACGCCGCTGGGCGCGATGCGCACGGTCAGCGTCTGGTCGCCGCAATTCACCCGCAGCAGCGAGGTGCCGCCGAACTCCGCCAGGATGTCCGATCCCTGCCGCAGGGTGCCCGCCGTGCGGCCCGTGTAGCTGGCGCTGCCGGTGAGCGATATCTGGTCGAGCGGCGTGGCAATACCGAAAGCGATCCAGTCGAGCGAGGTTGCCTCCACCGCGCCGCCCGCGTCCAGTCGGGCGCCGATCACGCGGGCGAAGCTGGTATAGGTCAGCGCCACGCCCTGCGAACTGCCGTCGAACAGGCCGATGTCGTACTGCACCTCGCCCCCGCCCGCCACCGGCTGCGTGGCGCGATAGGCAAGCAGGTCGTTCGCATCCTGCGCGGAGACCCGGTTGCCGGGGCCGAAGCCGATGGTGAACTGGCTCGTCCCAACTTCCCACCGCTGCGTCGCCGCGTCGTAGGTGAGGAAATATTCGCTCAGCAGGGAGTCGATGCCGCCTGCCTCCGGGAACAGGTTCGCATTGCGGCTGGTGCGGAAACGTGTGACGCCGGTGAGGTTCGCCAGCGTCTCGCCGGGCAGGACGGCATCGTATTCGCGGCCCGCGAAGCTGGCGCTGTAGAAGTAGTCGCCCGAGGTTGCGTAGAGCGTGCCGCCGACCTCGTCCGCATCCGGCCCGTAGAACCGGCCCGACCAGTCGCCGTTGAACACCAGCGCCCCGGCCCCGTCGGTATGGTTGGCGGTAAAGCTGCCGGTGAACAGGTTCTCGCCCGAGGCCAAGTCTGCTGTGCCGGACAGCGTTCCCGCATTGGCCTCGTCGCGCGACTGGCCCTGCGTGTTGCTGACCGAAGTGTTCGCGGCGATCGTCACCTTGCCGGTGGCAAAGTCGACCTGGATGGAGCCGACGCCGCCCAACAGCGAGAGCGTGTCGTACGGCGCGCCCTGTGCGGAAGACCCGGACAGCGCGCCGCGAAGGGTGATGAAATGCGCCGCCCGGCCCCTGGGCGCGATATCGGCCACATCGCTAGGCAGGCCGAAGACGAAGCTGGATGCGGTATATTCGCGCTCGTCGTCGATGGCATTGTAGGTCGAGGTGTAGAACAACCCCTCCCGCACGTATTCCGGACGCGGTTCGATCAGCCCCTGGTCGCCGGTGGAGAGCAGGAGGTTGCGCTCTTCCCCGTTCGCGCTGTTCGCAAAGGCGAAGTTCCCGGCAGAGGGCAGCGCGTCACCCGGCAGGAAGCGGTAATTCTGCGGCCCGACCCCGATCACGTAGGCATTGTCGGCCGCATCGTAACTGATGGTGACTTGCGAACCATCGCCCTTCGTAGAAGCCTGCGCCGCGCCGCGGTCGTAAGTCACGGCGGTGATATCGGCCTGCGTCGCGAATGTGCCCGTTTCCAGCGGCGGCTGCACGCTGGTGTTCGGTGCTGTCGGCACCGGCGTGGGTGTCGGCGAAGGAGTGGGCGTCGGCGTCGGCGCTGGCGAAGGTGTCGGCGTCGGCGTTGGAGAAGGTGTTGGCGTTGCCGTGGGCGCGGGGCCGGGCGTGATGACCGGGCCGCCGCCGCCCGAGGTGCCGCCTCCGCCGCACGCTGCCAGTGCCAGCGCGAGGCTGGAGATCGAAGCTGTCTTGATGGAATGCATACCCTGTCCTCAATGCGCCTTAGCGGAGGCGCCTGTTCACTCGTAACCGCAAGCGCGCCGCCCGGATAGGGCAAGGCGCTTCCTTGTCATCAGTCTTTCTTGCCGAAGAACACGCCGTCGATATCCAGCTGGTTATCTCCGCCGCGAATGGTGTCGGGGGTGTAGATATCGAAGCCGCCGCCGATCTCTGCCGCCTGCGGGCCGAAGAAATAGGCGAACATGTCGCCCACGTCCGTGTCTGCCCCGTCGCGCAGGTTCGTCTGGTTCAGCTTGTTGCCGGTGATCGAGCCGAGGTCCGTCGTGTAAGTGCCCAGATCGCGGGTGGCCCCGGTGTTCTGGTTCGTGCCGTTCAGGTCCAAGGCCGCGCTCCACGAACCTGCGCCGAAGTTCACCGTGATCGCATTGGTGCCGTCCACGGTGTAGAACTCGTCGCCGTCGAAGCCGGTGCTGGCCCCCACGCCCACGACCGTGGTGGTGTAGCTGGCGCTGCCCGTCGTCGGAACGTCCACGTCCTCTGTCTCGAACCCGAAGACCAGCAGGTAGCGGTCAACTGTGCCGTCGCCCACCTGGTAATCGATGAAGGAGGTGTAGGTCAGCTCCACCAGCGAATTGCCAGCCGCGGGATTGAGCAGCTTCATGCCGTTCACCGGGTCCACGCCCGTCTCACCCAGCACGGTATCGCCATAGGCGATGAACTGGTCATTCGACTGCGCGGCGTTGATGTCGCCGGTGTCGAATGTTGCCTCGATCCCGCGCACGACGGTCCATTCGCCGGTGGCAGGATCGTAGCTGACGGGCGCGACACCGGTCACTTCCATGAAATCGCCCACCTGGCCGAACTGCTGGTAAACCTCGGTGCTGAACGAATAGCGCGACTGCTGCGTGCGCAGTTGGATCGCGCCGAAATCGGTTCGCTCGGTCAGCTCCGCAAAGTTGGTGGCAACGCCCCGGAACGCCGGATCGCGAGAGCCCGCCAGCGAACCGGCGTAGGAATATCCGCCGTTCAGCGACTGGAACGTGGCGGCGACTTCCTGTGCCGCCGGGCCGAAAAACAGCCCTTCCCAGCTTCCTTCCACGCCGTTCAGGCGGAACGCGCCGTCGAAGTCGTTTTCGAAGCCCGAAATGTCGGCGCTGGCGTTGTAGTTCACCGTGCCCAGCGAAGCGCCGGTGGCGAGATTGTACCGTTCCGCATCGCCCGTCAGGTAGATGCTGTCGCCCTGGAAATAGACGTCCATCGTGCCGGGCACGAGAGAGCGCACCAGTTCCGTGGGCGCGCCGTTCTGCCCGGCCAGCGCGTAGAGATAGACCGAGTAGTTGGCAGAGCCCGTGCGCGGCACTTCGGAAGCCGCTGTGGGGATACCGGCGTAGAAGCCGTAGGCATCGAACACGCTGCCCGCGCCCGCAGGATTGCGGCTGCTGAACAGACCGTGCGTGACATAGGACAGGTTCTTGTCCGGCGTTGCCGGGAAGTCCGCGACCACCAGCACATCCTGGTTGTTGCCGGTGCCGTTGACGAAGCGCGAATAGTTGACGTTGCCAGCCGCGAAGCTGCCCGTCTCGCTGCCCGGAACGAAAGTGACCGTGTCGGCACCGACCACCACTTCGTAATTGCCGGTGGCGGAATCGTAGACGATATCGAGCCTGCTGGTGCCGGATTCCGGCTGCGTCACCACGCCGCCGGTGGAATTGGTGTCGAGACTGAGCAGCGAGGCGCGCGTCGCAAAGCCATACCGGCCATCTGGATCGATCAGGGACGTGGTGCCCGGCGGCAGGCTGGGCAGCGTCACCAGCGTGGGATCTGCACGACCCGGCAGCAGGTCCGGAAGGGAGACGCTCGCCCCCGCCTTGCCCACGGCCGCGCCGAAGATGTCGAGCTGGCCGCCCGATACCGGGTCCACCGTCTGGGCGAACCAGCGGGCGATCAGTTCCTCGGCATTGGGGCCGGTAAACTGGCCCTGGTAATAGCCCCCGCTGCCCGAAGGCGTGTTCGGCCCGGCGATGCCGCCGAAGAACGCGGGATCGGGGAAGAAGCTGGGGTTGTCGTAGGTGATCTGGCCGGTTTCGAGTGTGTAGTCACCCAGTTGCGTCAGCGTTCCGGCAATAGGATCGTAGAGCCACGGGCTGAGCGAGCCGCCCACCGTGCCCGCGCCGAAATTGACGACGAACTGGCCGGTGCCGGTCACTTCGTAATTGCCGCCCTGCCCGTTCGACATAGTGGTGTTGTCGGACTGGCCATAGAGCAGCGCGCCGTAGGTCGCCTGCCCGGTGCGCGGGATCGCGTCTGCCGGGGTCAGCTGGCCGAACGCGACATAGCCCTGCTCCACATTGAAGTAGGTCGCGTAGTCGGGCTTCGAATAGCGATAGGCCAGCAGGCTGGAATAGGTGAGCACCAGTTCGGGATTGTTGTCCGCCGGGCGGAACTTGTAGACGGTATGCGTCTCCGTCTGGCCGTCTGGCCCCCTCGTCTGGAATGTGTAACCGTCGAACGCGAGGTTGCTGAGCGACGCGACTGGCGCCGAAGTCAGGGCGCGATCGGCCCCGCCCAGCCCGGCATCGTAAACGAACGAGTTGGTGTCTTCCGAATAGCGCACGGAGGACGTATCTGTCGTGTGCGGGTTAGGCTCCCCACCGTTGAAATTCACACCGTTGGTGCTGTCGATCTGGGTGCGGTACTGCATTCCCATCTCGGCAAGGTCCTCGTTCACGATCATCGCCCGTAGCGAATCGTTGGTCGGGAACAGGCTGGTGTCCTTGCCAAGCATGACGCCGAAGAAGATCGGACCGCCAAGTCCGGTGTTGTGGGAATAGACCGCACCCAGTTCGTCGGCATTCGGGCCGTAGAATTGCCCTTCCAGCGAAACCGTTCCGCCGGTGTAGTTGGTGACCGAGAAAATGCCGCCGAAGGTCTTCGTGTCTCCGTAGATCGTGCCCTGCACCCTCCACGGGTCGATCTGCGTGACAGAGCCATTGCTCAGTGTGCTGAGTTCTCCGGTGCCAACGATGCTGCCACCGCCGAAATTCACCGTCAGCAGACCATCGCCGCGCGAGGGCAGGACGGTATCCTCGAAGGCCGTGGTGCCGTAAAGACGCACTTCGTAATCCGCCGAGCCAGTGGTGGGAATGTCGGCAATCGGCGTCACGATGCCATAGGCGATCGCCTGGATCTGCCCGCTGATCGTGGTGGCTGTCTCGTCCGTGCGCTGCCAGATCGCCGCACCGACATAGCGGAAGAGCGGGTTGTCCGGCGTGCCGGGATCTTCGGAATTGGTGGTGACCAGCAGGCTGTCCGTACGCGTGCCGGAAGTGACGACGTAGACGTTCGCCTCAGCACTGCTGAGCGCGGAACTGCGTGACGACAGCGGGAAGGTCTGGCTGACCGAGCCGCTTGTGACACGGTAACTGTTACTGGACGCGATGTATTCGAAAACCACGTCGGATTGTGCGACGGACCTGTTCCCCGAGGGATAGCTTGCCTGTCCGCGCAAGGACGTATTGCCGAAGCTCTGGCTCTGCAGCGTGCCGACAAGATCGGCGTTCGCACCGGGAGTGGGCGTCGGTGTTGGCGTAGGCGTAGGCGTCGGTGTGGGCGTCGGCGTGGGTGTCGGCGCAGGCGAAGGCGTAGGCGTGGGTGTCGGCGTCGGACTGGGTGTCGGGGTCGGACTGGGCGACGGTGTCGGCGAAGGTGCCGGTCCCGGCGTGATGATCGGCCCGCCACCGCCGCTGGTGCTGCCGCCGCCACATGCGGACAAGGCAAGAGCAAGACTCGACAGCGACGCCATGGCCGCAATCCGACGCTTGGAATTCATATTTTCTGAAAGCCCCTGAAAGATCCCCTGTCCGAAGGGTTTAGCGCCCCTTCCTGACAATGCGATAGTGCCCCCGATTCTGAATTCTGGCAATACTCAGAATGCAGCGGTTACACCGAATTCCGCAGCGACGCGGTCGTAGTCGTGAATCTCTACCGTCGACCAGTTCCGCTCGTACCGCAGCCGCGCCACCGGCGCGAAGGTGCCGACGCGCAGTGCGCGCAGCGTCGCGGAGATGCCCGCATCGAAGCGGTCGTCGCGGCGGCGCTCGGGATAGAGAAACAGTCGCTCGTCCGCCTCGAGGTGCGAATAACCGAGATTGGCCACCAGCGTGGTCTGCCCCGCCTCGCGGTAGGCGTAGGCGGCAATGCCGCCGCGCGTGGTGGAATAGCCCGGATCGCGCGCCACGCTGCGGCTGCCCGAAACGCTCACTCCGCCGCCGAACCGCTGCGAGAAGGCGCGGTCCACGCCGGTCGAGAGCGAGTATCGCGTGGCATCGCGCAGGTCGTTGAACCTGTCCTCGCTGCGCAGCACGGACCCATCCACGCGCAGCTGCGTGCGCTGGCCGATCGGGTGGCGCCAGTCCCCCTGCGCGCCGTAGGAGAAGGCATAGGGATCGCCGCCGAACCACCGCCACTGCATCACGCCGGTCAAGGCGAAACGGTCCGCGCCCGATTGCAGCTCCGGCCCCAGCTCGACACCGATTGAATAGTCGTCGAACTGGTTTTCCTTGTAGAAGGAACCGCCCGCGTTCACCTCGCCGCGCAGCAGCACTTTCGAGGATACCGGCAAGCGACCCCACAGCTGCGCGCGCGTGGCGAGGCCGAGACCGCTGGTAGCCTGGGCATCGTCACTGAGGTCGAAATCGCCGATGAGCGTGCCCAGCGTGTCCGACCGGGTGGCGCGATTGATGTTGCTGTCGGGCGCGAACGCCAGTTCGAGGCTGGCACCGTAGAGGCGCGAGGAATTGAGCGCGCTGGCGTAGAACCGCACAAGCCGTTCCACTTCCGGCGGCAGGCCCGACGCCTGGGCGGCCCGCAGTTCCCGCTCCGCCGCGCGCAGGTTGCCCATCGCCGCCTGCATCCGCGCCAGTTCCACGCGCACCCGCGCCGCATCGGGCTTTTCGTCGAGGATCTGGCGCAGGATCGTTGCCCCCTCGCGCGTTTCGCCCTGCCCGTCCAGCATCATGGCAAGGCGAAAGCGCGCTTCCGTGCGCAGTTCGATCTCGGGATGCTGCGCCAGGGCGCGATAGGCGGTTTCCGCCGTGTCGAAATCGCCGGCATCGCGCGCCTCGTCGGCAAAGGCGAACAATTGTGCGGGCGTGAGGTTTACCGTTTCGGTCCCGCCACGCTCGCCCTGCCGAACCTCCTGCGCGGCGGCGTGCACGGGGGTGGCCGCGATCAGCGCGGCACACAGGACCGATGCGAGGGAGAGGCGATTGAAATGCATGGAAGATATCCGGGTGGGCGGCTATCTGCGCCTGCCGCGCGGGATTGTCCATAGGGCACGGGGAAAGCTGGACGAATATGTCCGCAATCGCCATGTGCTCCCCATGTCGTCACGCCGCCTCTTCGTCGCCCTTCGCCCTCCCGAAGATGTCGCCGAAGCCCTGCTGGACACGATGGAAGGCATTCCCGGCGCGCGTTGGCAGGATGCCGACAACCTGCACGTGACCCTGCGCTTCGTCGGCGAGGTGGACCGTCACACGGCCGCAGACCTGACCACCGCGCTGGAAAGCGTGCTGTTTACCCCCTTCCCGATCCGCATCTCGGGCGTCGGCCATTTCGAGGGCAAGGGCCGTGCCCGCGCGATCTGGGCGCGCATCGCCCCCAGCGCGGAACTGGACCTGTTGCAAATGCGCGTGGAGATGGCCTGCCGCCGCGCCGGACTGCCTTCGGAAACGCGCCGGTTCACCCCGCATATCACACTGGCGCGCTTGAACTCGGGTAGCGGCTTCATCGGCGACTGGCTGCACGCCAACGGCGCACTGAGCCTTGGCCCGTGGCAAGTGGATGGCTTTTCCCTGTTCGAAAGTGACCTTACGCCGAACGGAGCGATATATTCGGAAATAACGAAATTTCCGTGACTTACCCGAGAGTCTAAGAATCTTTCTCAAGGCGTATGTCCCGCGCCATTCGTTCCCGCGCAACTCGTGAACCGTGGGCCTGATCGGACGAAGTGTGGACCGATCCTTTCTGCAACCCGTTGATAAGGTGAAACGATACACGGCGACCGCCGACAGTTCCTATCCGCGCCGGTTGCCACAGGCACAACAGGACTCCCATGTCGCATACGACGCTAGAAAACCCGATCGACGCACACGCGATTGCCGCCCAGGCGCCGCGATCGAACCCGCGCGACGGCTCGACCCACCCTCCCAAACCCGCACATTCGTCTTCTCAGACATCAACGAAGGGAAACGAGAAAAAGACCGATAGTTCGAACGAACTCGAACCCGCTTTGAGCTGGATGCGCGGCGAAATGGTGCGCGAACTGGTGCGCCGGATGCGCCGCAAGTACCGCTCCATCAAGGGGGAGAACCTGCGTGGCAGAATGCGCAAGCGCAAGGCCGCGCTCGCCATGTCTGCCGCCGTTATGGGCTTCAGTACCGGCGCGGTCGATATCTCGGCCTTCGATCCGCAGCACAAGATTACTTTCCAGCAGATCGACCCGACGCAAACGCGCGTCCACGCGCTGGAACTGGTGTCCAGTGACACCATGAAGGAAGCGCTTGCCGAAGAGGAAGGCGTGCGGCTGACCGTCTATCGCGACGTCGCAGGCTATCCGACCGTTGGTGTGGGCCACCTCGTTCGCCCCGAAGACGGCCTTCGTGTCGGAGACCGCATCACCTACGACCAGGCGCTCGATTTCCTCGAAGCCGACTTGCGCCGCGCCGAACAGGGTGTGAAACGCCTCGTCGGCGACCTGCCGCTCTACCAGCACGAGTTCGATGCGCTTGTGGACCTTGTCTACAACGTCGGTGAGGGGAACGTTTCCGAAGACCAGAGCCCCAATCTCAATGCCGCTATCCAGATGGCGGATTATGACGGGATCGCTCGAGAGCTGACCTATACGACTGCCGCCGGCAAGGTGGCGCGCGGGCTGGAATTTCGTTCCGAACGTCGTCAGTCGATTTTCATGAGCGCCCAGTATGAAGACCCGCGCGCAATTGAAATCAACACGAGTGGCCAGGCGACCACGTGATACGCGAAGCTTGAACACAGCACTTCCTCCGGCCAAGAGCCAGCCCATGCCGCATAGCCGCACAGACCAGACAGCAAGACCCGCCCCGGCCCGTATCGTTGCCGCGCTGGCGGGTCTTGTGATGCTTGGCGCGTGTTCGGCGCAGGAAGGTCCTCCGGTCGATGCGTCTGGCGAAATGGCCGGCAGCCTGGACATTCCCGCACCCGCAGGTTCCGCCGCTGCCGAGGCCGAGCGTGATTGTCTGCTGGTGGTGTGGGAACAGCAGGACTCTCCCGACCGCGAATTCGACCGTGCCAACGATCCTGCCGAGGGCGGACTTATCTCCTGCGCCACAGGCACGAGCGCGAGCCAGTTCGAGGCCACCCTCACCGCCCTACGCGAGGCCGCGACCGGCGAGGATCGCGACGCCCTGCTGGGCGAGATCGGCGTGCCCCTGCTCTACATCGATGCAGACGGCAACCGCCACGACATGATGGAAACGGATCTTGCGGAGCGCGAGTTCACCGAAGTCTTCTCCCCCGAAATGCTCGCCCTGATGCGCGGCCTGGACCTTCGTGACATGACTGTCGTGCCCGATCAGGGCGGCTTCTTCGAACTTGGTGCGATCTGGCTCAGCCCCGGTGAGCCTGGAGGCCGTCCGCGCGTGGTGACGGTGAACAGGCAGGCGCTGGCCGAAGCGGCTGCTGCGGCGACGACCACGGAGGGGGAAACCTCCTCCTGAAACCCGCGTTCAGGCTCTTGGCAGGTTCCATCTGTAGGACTATGCGCCAAGTTTCAGTCGAAACCACAAAGCTGCGCCGTCCGGCGCGCCAAGACCAAATCCTGAAGGAAGAGACGCCCGAATGCGCAAGAGCAAACTTCTCGCCACCACCATGATCGCCGCGCTTGCCAGCGCCTGCACAACGATGGAAGAAGGCAGCATGAACACGCCTGCCGCCCTGCCCGATACGGCAGAATACAATCCCGACATTCCCGAAGCGACCAGCATCTTTGCCGAGCTGTCCCCGCTCTACATGCATGCCCCGCAGTTCGACCAGATCGAGGACAGCGAGTGGCAGGGCATCATCGAGGAAGCCATCGCAATCCAGCTGGCCGAGGTCGAGGCGATTGCCGAGAACCCCAATCCGCCCACCTTCGACAACACGCTGGTGGCGATGGAGCGCTCGGGCCAGGTGTTCAGCCGTGCCTACGGCGCGTTCAGCCAGATCGTTTCGGCGAACATCAACGACACCATCGCCACGACCGACGAGGAGCTCGCTCCGCAAGTCGCCGCGATGACCGACAGCATCTACCTCAACCCGCAGCTGTTCGCCCGCGTGAAGGCCGTCTACGACAACCGCGCCGCGATGAGCATGACGCCGGAAGACGCGATGCTGCTGGAGACGACATACGACGAATTCGTCCACCGCGGCGCGCTGCTGGGCGACAATGCGCAGACCGAACTGCGCCAGATCAACGAGCGGCTTTCCTCGCTTTCTTCGCAGATCTCGCAGCGCATCACGACGGGCCAGAACAACGCCTCGATCTTCGTGGATGACCGGGCCATGCTGTCCGGTCTTTCCGAAGGCCAGATCGCGTCCGCCGCCGCTGCCGCCGCCGAAGCGGGCCGCGATGGCGAGTTCATGTTGAACGTCAGCAACACAACCGGCGTGCCGCAGCTCGCGCAGCTCGACAACCGCGACGTGCGCGAGATGCTCTACAAGGCCAGCATCAACCGCAACCAGTCGGGCGAGGCCAGCACGCTGCCGCTGATCCAGGAAGTGGTCGCGCTGCGCAACCGCCGCGCCCAGCTGTTCGGGGAACCGAGCCACGCCAACTGGCAGATGTACGACCGCATGGTTTCCGACCCCGCGGCCGCCATCGGCTTCATGTCGGACATGGTGCCCGCCCTGCGCGCCACGCAGGAACGCGAGGCCGCCGTGCTACAGGCCCGTATCGAGGAAGACGGTCACGACTTCACGCTCGCCCCGTGGGACTGGCAGTATTACGCCAGCAAGGTGCGGGCAGAGCGCTACGCCCTCGATAACGAGGAGATCAAGCAGTACTTCGTCGTCGAGAACGTGCTGGAGGACGGCGTGTTCTACATGGCCGAGCAGCTTTACGGCCTGACCTTCGAGGAACGCACCGACATCCCCACCTATCACCCGGACGTGAAGGTCTACACCGTCTTCCACGACGGTGAGGAACAGGCGCTGTTCTACTTCGATCCGTTCCAGCGCGAGAGCAAGCGCGGCGGTGCGTGGATGAGTAACTTCATCGAGCAGAGCCACCTGCTGGGCATGAAGCCTGTCGTCACCAACACGCAGAACATCGCTCCGCCCGCCGCCGGCCAACCCGCGCTGGCGACCTGGGACGACGTGACCACGATGTTCCACGAGTTCGGCCACGCGCTGCACGGCATCTTCGCCGATCAGCAGTATCCCTCGCTCTCGGGCACGAACACCGCGCGCGACTGGGTGGAATTCCCCAGCCAGTTCCACGAGAACTTCGCCGCCGTTCCCGAGGTGCTGCAACGCTACGCTCGTCACAACGAGACCGGCGAAGTGATCCCGATGGAACTGGTGGAAGCGATCGACCGCGCCAGCAAGTTCAACCAGGGCCACAGCTTCGGCGAGATCATCGCCGCATCGCTGCTGGACATGGAATGGCACTCGCTCGACCCGAGCCAGCCCGCGCCGACGGACGTGATGGCCTTCGAAGCCGAAGCGCTGGAACGGATCGGCCTGCGCAGCGACCTGGTGCCGCCGCGCTACCGCACGCCGTACTACCGTCACATTTTCGAACACGGCTACGATGCGGGCTATTATGCCTACACGTGGACCGAAATGCTGCACCACGACGCCTACAGCTACGTGGCGGCAAACGGCGGCATGACCCGCGAGATGGGCGACCACATCGTGGAAACCTTCCTCGGCCAGGGCCACTCGAAGACCTACGAACAGATGTTCCGCGACTTCACCGGCCGCGACCCGCGCGTCGAGCCGCTGCTGGAGGCACGGGGGCTGATCCCCGAGGATGACGACGTAACGGGTGTCGATGGCGCAGAAGGCGCAGTTTAATCAATCGGCGGGGCAAGCACATGCCCCGCCACGCTTTCTTGAGAGATTTGGGCGGCATGGGTCTGGAAGCGAAACGTAAGGTCATCATTGCCGCGTTCTTCGCCTTCCCGGTCAGTTTCCTGATTGTGATGACGAGCGGTTCTCAAGATTCCGCTTGGGCAGCAATTGCTCTCATTGCCTGTTTCGCTGCAGGTTTCATTGCAGTTCTCGGAGTGATCCTCCTGCCGTTTTTCTCCAAATGCCCGAACTGCGACGATCGCTATTTTTCTTTCAGTCCCACTGCATTCTTTCTCTTCCGTCGTTGCAGAAGCTGCTTTGTCAGGGAAGGTAATGAGCCGGGTTCTCATTGGACGGAATAGCCGCTTGTCCAGCGGACCTATTCAATCGTGGTTAAAGCGCGCTGGCCCGGTTCGCCCAGCCAGCGCGCTTTCACACCCCAGACATCGTTGATGATATCGAGCGACAGCGCCTCTTCGGGGGCGCTGTCTGCTTTCAGGCGTCCTTCGTCCAGCACCAGCACCCGGTCGGCGTGGTTCATGGCGAGGGCGAGATCGTGCACCACCAGCACCACGCCCACGCCGCTGTCCGCCTGCGCACGCAGCACTTTCAGCAGTCCGAACTGATGGGCGAGGTCCAGTGCGGCGAGGGGCTCATCGGCCAATATCCAGCGCGGCTCTCCCGCCAGCACGCGGGCCAGCAGCGCGCGGGCCTTCTCGCCGCCCGAAAGGGTGGACATGGGCCGCGCGGCAAAGTCGGACATGGCGGTGGCGGCCAGCGCGCTGGCGACGGCGAACTTGCCCGCGTCGCCGTGCGGCAGGCGGCCAAGGGCGACGAGGTTGGCAACCGATACGTCCCATGCGACCTCGCCCGATTGCGGCAGGTAGCCGATGGCCCTGGCCCGCTCTCGCGGCGGCATGGGGGATAGCGGAGCGCCGTCCAGCAGAACCTCGCCCTCGTCCGCGGCCAACAATCCGGCCAGCGCCGAAAGCAGGGTCGACTTGCCCGCGCCGTTGGGTCCGCAGATTGCGGTGATCGTGCCGGGTTGCAGCGCGGTGGTCACGCTATTCAGCCGATCTGCTATAGAGAGGTTGCACGTTTCAAGCATCACGCCGCCCTCCGCATTCGCAGCAGCAGCATCAGGAAGAACGGCGCACCGATCAGCGAAAGCGCGATGCCGAGGCGCAGTTCGGTCACCAGCGGCAGGATACGCACCACCACGTCCGCCACCAGCACCAGCAGCGCGCCCGCCAGCGCGCTCGGGACGATCAGGCTAGAGGGGCGCTTGTCGGTCAGCGGGCGCACGAGATGCGGCACGATGAGGCCGACGAAACCGATGATCCCCGCCACTGCCACCCCGCTGCCCACGGTGAGGCCGGTGCCCACAACCAGCAGCGCCATCAGCCGCCCCGGTGAGACACCCAGCGAACGCGCAGCGGGTTCGCCCAGCGTCATCGCGTCGAGGTCGCGTCTCGCCCACCACAGCGCGGCAAGGCCCGCCAGCGTCAATGGTGTGGCCAGCGTTACGTCGGCCCAGCTACGGTCCGTCAATGCGCCCATCAGCCAGGTTACGATGCTGCTCATGGCAAACGCATTGGGCGCAAGGCTGATCGCCAGCGAAGTGAGCGCGCCTGCCAGGCTGGCGATCATCATGCCCGCCAGCGTGAACAGCGCGATACCGTTGGCGGGGTTCGCCGTGCGCCCTGCGATCAGCGCCAGCAGCGCCATCGCCCCGCCAGCGCCCACCAGCGCGAACAGCGGCAGCAGGATCGCGCTTGCGGCTCCGATGTAGAGCGCGATCACCGCGCCCAGCGCCGCCCCCGGCGCGATTCCGAACAGGCCGGGGTCGGCAAGTGGGTTGCGGAGATACCCCTGCATCGCAGCACCCGCAGCGCCCAGCCCGGCACCGATCACCACGGCCAGCACCGCGCGTGGCAGGCGGAGTTCGGCAAGGATCGCGACGCCGTTGGGCGTCGTGTCGGGATCGACCCACACCCGCCCTGCCAGCAGCGATAGCGGCACCGCGATAAGCAGCAGGGCGGCAAAGATCAGGCTGGCGCGGTTCATGGCACCTGCCGCCTGATTTCCGCCAGCCGGGCCAGCGCGCGCGGGATGGTTGGCCCGCCGCAATAGAGCAGTGAAGATGCAAGCGTGTGATGCGCCGTGCCGTCGGCCTCGGCCATCACCGGGTGCGAGAAGGCGCGTTCGTCGCCCGCAGTGATGACGACCTGCGGCGGGTCGGCCAGCACTTCCTCCAGCGGCAGGTAGGCGCCCTGCCCCAGTCCGCGCGCGGCGGACAGGCTGGCGAAACCGCTCTGCTGCATCAGATCGTGGGCGAGCGAACCCTCGCCCGCGACGATGCCGCCCTGCTGCCACAGGATCGCGGTCGCAGGCTCGCCATTCCAGCGATGCGTCTGCCAGCTCGTCGCGATTTCTCCGGATAATTTCGCGGCGCGCACCTCGTTTCCTGTCGCCGCGCCGAGCAGTTCTACCTGTTCTAGGCTCGCTTCCAGCGACGAAGCGATCCCCAGTGCCACCACCCGGATGCCCGCCTGTTCCAGCGCGCGGCGGGTGGCGGGCTGGATGAAAACGTCGGCCACCACCACGTCGGGCGCGAGGGCCAGCACTTCCTCCGCCGTGCCCCCGGTGCCGGCGAACTGCGCCGCGCGCTGCGGCAGCATCGAGCTGGCGGCGGGATCGTGGCTGTAGTGCGACACGGCCAGCAACTGCCCCGGTGCGACGATTTCGGCGAGGATTGCGTCTGCGCAGGGGTTCAGGCTGACCACGGTGGGATAATCGCCCTGCGCACGCTCTACCGGCCCGGAACAGGCCGCCAGCACAAGGACGAGGACGACCGCGCCCCTCAAAGCGACAGCCTTGCCCCGATGTGGGCGCCCGTGCCCGCCGTGCCGTAACCGGCGGCAGTCTGGTATTGCTCGTCCCACAGGTTCTCCACCCGTCCGAACAGTTCCACGCGCTCGCTCACGGTCCATCTGCCGCGCAGGGTGAGCACTTCGTAACCGTCCAGCCGCACGGCATTGGCCGCATCGTCGAAGCTGTCCGAAACCACGCGCAGGTCCGCGCCGAGCGTGACGGCTTGCACCGGCTGCCATTCGCCCGTCAGCGTGGCCGCATGGCGCGGGCGGCGGGCCAGCGTAAGGCCGGTATCGCGATCCTCGGTGTCGGTTAGCGTGTAGACTGCCCCCAGCGACACGCCATCGGCAGCGCGCGCCCACAGTTCCGCCTCGATCCCGCGCGCGCGGGTGCGGGTGACATTGTCGTAGGTGCCGAAAGGACGGTCGGTGCAGATGCCCGTCGTCTCGCCAAAGCAGCTGACGAAAGCGATCTGGTTGTCGGTGTTGCGTTGGAACAGCGTCACCGCGCCGTAGATCGGCTCGCGCGACAGCGTGCGTTCGCCATAGGCAAGTCCGAGGTCGAAGCTGGTGCTCTGCTCGGGATCGAGCGCGAGGTTGCCGTAGTCGGAGTAGAGCTGGAACAGGCTGGGCGCCTTGAACCCCTCACCGATGCTGGCGCGCAGGCGCAGGCCGGGCGAGAGTTCGTAACTGGCATCGGCGCCGAAGCTGACGGTCGTGCCGAAGTCGGCGTGGTCGTCCACTCTCGCGCCGATGTGGCCAGAGATCGCGTTGTATTCGATGCCCGCCTGCACATAGGCGCCGCTGCTGCGCGTATCCTCTCCCGCGTCGAAGGCCGTGGCGTAGCTGGTCCATTCGTTCTCCGCTCCGAAATGCAGCAGGAAGGGGCCGATGGGCCGCCATTCGCCGCGAAGTTCGATCCGGTCGGACCGGCCCTGGCTGGCGAACGTCTCCACGCCCGCGGCGTCGAGGTTGTCGCGGTCGGTATCGGCAAAGCTGTAGGCGGCAGACAGGAACAGCGCGCCCGTATCCAGCACCGCGCCCGCAGAGCCCGTCCACTGGCGGGTTTCCTGCACCTCGTCGGTGTCGGCGAGGATGAAATCGGGCGCGGGGAAGCCGTCGAGGTCCAGTTCGCCCTCGGCATAGCGGGTGCGGGCGAAAAGTTCGAAACGGTCGTTGAAGTAGTAGCGCGCGTGGCCGTTCAGCGCCCATTGCTCGAAACCATCGGCTTCGGTGCCCGCATCAGCCGCGGAGATGCCGTCGGTGCTGAACCATGTGCCCGACAGGCCAAGAAAGCCGGTATCGGGATCGCTCAATCCGGCGGAAACGATAGCGCTGGCAGTGTCGCGAGCGCCGTATTCGGCTTGCGCACGAACCCCGCTTTGCGCGCGGGTCGAGGCGACGATAACGCCGCCGATCGCGTCCGATCCCCAGATGGTGGAGTTGGAACCGCGCAGGATCTCCAGCTTGTCGAGATCGAGCGCCAGCAGGTTGCCGAAATCGTATCCGCCGGTGGGCGCTGCCGGGTCCGACACGCGCACGCCGTCGATCACGGTCAACACCTGCTCCGCCTCGCTGCCGCGCAGGCGCACGCCGGTGAACCCACCGGTGCCGCCATTACGGCTGATGGCGACGCCGGGTGCGCGTTCGAGAACGCGGGTCAGGTCCGCACCCTGCACCGCCTCGATCTCGGCCTCGCCGATTACGGTTACGGCTTGTCCGGTGTCGACCACCTCGATCCGGGTGCCGGTGGCGGTAACGGTGATGGTCGCCTCATCCTGAGCGAATGCTGTGTGTGCAAGCGTTGCAAGGGAAACGCCGAAAAACAGGTATTTGTACATTGAACCTCCAGTCAAAAGCGTGCTTGCCGCTCATGACGGAGGGAGCGCGGAAATGCGCTCTCCCGCTGGCTGTCGGTACACCCCGCCCGATAGCGTAAGCGACCGTCTCAGGCAGGTCTCCTGGCTCCCGGATCGTCGCTTTCCGCCCGCCTTCCCGCCCCCTGAGTCGAATCAGGCAGACAGTGGCATCTGAGCAGGTCGCTCCCCGGTCACAGTTGCGGGGGCAGCGCGGGTGTTTCACCCGCTTCCCTCTTAGGCTCGCTCCGGAAGAGTTCCGGCACGAACCCCCGTGACGTCGCGCCCGCCATATGGTCCAAATGCCGTAGTGGCAATGGTGAACGGCCCCATGGTTAACGGGTCGGTAGGCGGCGTCCCTCTCTGCAACGGCCCTGTCGGCGCTGATGTCTGGCCAAGCTGCCGGCCCTATGGGCGGCCGCGTGAACCAGAATGCCCGCCCGACTCCGCAGATGATGATCGCCGAGCGCCGCCGTGCACGCGCCGCGCGCCGGACCGCGCTGTACCGCCGCCTGGGCGTGGTGGTCGCAATGCTTGCCGTCCCGGCGCTGGCTGCGGAGACCGCGTTCGAGCCGGAGATCCGGCAGGCACCCTCCGTAGCCGTCGAGCCGATGGGATACGAGACACCGGGCCAGAGCTTTCCCGGCTCTGCCTTCTACTACCTGGAGGACGCGCCAGTTGCCGCTGACTCCTACACCCCCAACGGTGCGTCACCGGACAGCGCCGCACTCGTCCCGTCCGCCCGGCCCGGCATCGGCCCGGCTGCCGCCGCATTGGTGGCGATGGGAACGGGCAGCGACATGGTGCGCGCGCAGGAATGCCTCGCGACGGCGATCTACTACGAAGCCGCCAGCGAAAGCGATGCGGGCCAGCGCGCGGTGGCGCAGGTGGTGCTGAACCGCGTGGCCCATAGCGCATGGCCCAATACCGTGTGCGGCGTCGTCTACCAGGGATCCGCCCGCCGGACCGGGTGCCAGTTCACCTTTACATGCGATGGTTCGCTGGCCCGTCGCCCCTCGCGCGGCGGGTGGGAGCGCGCCAGCCGCATCGCCCGCGCGGCACTTGCGGGCAGCGTTTACGCGCCGGTGGGCCTCTCTACCCACTACCACACGCTGGCCGTGCACCCCTACTGGGCACCCAGCCTGACGCGCACGACGGTGATCGGCGCGCACGTGTTCTATCGCTGGCCGGGAGCGGCGGGGCAGGGCGCGGCTTTTACGTTCAGCTATGCTGGCGGAGAGCCGCAACCGGGCCGCGCCACCACGCCGCATTCGCTGGCACAGGCGAAGGGGCCGGATCCGGTCGCGCTGGCGCAGGCTACTTCGCGGCCAGAGATACCGGAAACGCCGCCCGGCGCGCCCCAGAGCGCACCGGCAGCAACGCCCGCTGCCGCGCCCGCCAGCACCCACCTGTTGCCGTCCTCGGGCACGGTGCGCAGCGAATATGCCAACAGCGGACGCTGGATAGCGCGGCCCTGAGCAAACAGGCCGGACAGCCTCAACAATTCGGAAACCATGCCTGCCAACCTTCGCTTAGCGCGAGGGTGGCTAGAGGTCGTGCCATCGCCCGCAGAGGCGAGGTCGAGAAAATTCGGAAGTTCGCAAACCATGCCCATTCGCTTCGCCGCATCGCTCCATCGCACCAGTTGCCGGATGCCTCGCCAGAAAGCGCGCGCCATGCATTTCCGCCCTGCCAACGACAATCGCGGCAAGCAGGTTTCCAGCCCTCACCTTCACGCGGCGCTGCGCCACTTTGCAGAGCATGGGCTCGCCGCGGCAGACCACGCGCGGCAACAGGCCCTTGCCGCCGCCGATGCCGGTGATCGCGAGACTTTCGAATGGTGGCTGGAAATCTGCCGCGCGCTCGATCGTCGCATGGCCAGCCGGATCGACATGCTGGCGCAGGCCGGCGGCTGAACCGCCCCTTATACCCGACAATACCGGACAACTCGCACGCCAGCGTCCCCGCCAAGACAGGGCGGGGAACCGTTGGCGCCTTGCCGCGTCTTGTGACTATGCATCCGGCTTGATCTGCAGGGC
>MDTG01331640.1_pt1 | contig 19932 bp, 16 predicted proteins | sample 811421 | NCBI WGS metagenome assembly MDTG01 (sample SAMN05326645, study PRJNA326480) | marine metagenome | isolation source: seawater | place: Pacific Ocean: South East | collected 2011
AGAATACGCGCCGCCATCCTTCACGCCAAGCCGACGACCGGTCTGAAGATCGTGCACGGGCCGCCCGGCACGGGGAAGACGCGCCGACTCGCCGAGATGGTCAAAGAGTTTGCAAACGAGCGCATATTCGCGTGCGCGCCCACAAACGTTGGCACGGCCAACTTGTATACCCGTATCCTTGAGGTCGATCCGGAAGCCTCGCTCCTCATTGCGCCGTCAAAGATCCCGCCCGGTGTGCCCGTCGTCTCGCAAGACCCGGCCGCGCGTATCGTTTGCTCCACAATTTCAGGCCGCGCAGGAAACCTCTTGAATGCGCATGAATTCGGGGTGGTCATGGTCGACGAAGCCGCTCAGTGCATGGAAGCGTGGATCTGGTGCCTGCTGCGTGCGGAGGTGCACACGCTCGTCTTGGTTGGCGATGCCCAGCAGCTCCCGGCGCTTGTCAGCGAGGAAGGCATGACCTTGCGCTACGATCGTTCGATGTTAGAACGCCTTCAGTCGCGAGACTACCCTTGCGAGTTCTTAGACACACAGCGTCGTATGCATCCGGAGATTGTAAAGTTTCCGAATGAACGATTCTACCAGGGCCGCCTGCTGTCCGATTACGCTCCCGCTACGGCTGCGTGTTCGACACCGTACCAAGTAATCTCCGTCGACGGAGCGTGCGAAGCGATTGGCCACAGCTTTGTGAATCGCGAAGAAATACGCGTGTGCGCGGCCCTGGTCGGGGAGCTTGAAGCGCAATTCGACAAAGTGGTCGTCATCTCGCCGTATCAGGCCCAGACGCGCGAGTTTCTCGCGCTTGGATTGTCGCACGTGCACACCGTCGATTCTTTTCAGGGCCAAGAGGCCGATGCCGTCGTCCTGAGCATCGTGCGTCGCGAAGACATTGGCTTCTGGCAAGACGAGCGTCGGCTGAATGTGGCACTGACGAGAGCTCGGCACTGCTTGCGCGTCGTCGGTGCGGTCGATGCTTGGACAGGCGTCTTGGGGGCTCTCCGTGACGACGCCAACGTTCGCGGACTCGTCACGGAAACGGCCAGAGCTGCCCCGTGAGTAAGTGAAGTGCATACATTCCCCCCCAAAAAAAATTATGGTGAATGTAAGATGGACGCTACACTTGTATTCGAACTGGTGTGGCAAGTCGCAATTCGTCCGCAGTACGAACGAAACAAACGGAAATACGCCGATGAGATGAATCGAATCGTGTGTGGCTCCGGCGTCGGGAGCGTACAAGAATCCTGTCTCAGCGGTATGATGGAGATACTTGACTACGTTTCGAATAGCATCTTGATCAAATACGGGTTTGCGACGCCGTGGTACACGCGCGAACGCGTCGATATTTATTACCCATTGCACATCAAAGGGTTGGATTTGGCATTTCGTCGCCAACATCGTCCACGCGTCTCGAACACGTTAGGAGGGTTTAGGATATAAGAGAGTTGACGGAACAAAAGCATGTGCAACTCGATCTAAAAAAAAATCTTTCGAGAACAACCTCGATTCAAGGAAGAAGTCAAGGTGTGTACGGATTTGGACTCCAATTTGTTCAGCGTGCTGGGTTTATACTCTTTTTTTTTTCGCAAAGTGCGAAATATATTCTGGAGAGCAGTTTCAGCGCCTGACGCGTGACGAAAGTCCCATCCGGCACATGACGGACGAAGACATGGCGTTCCATCGTGCTAATCTATGTCGTTCGAGAGAATGCGGCGACAAAAGTGGAGCTCCCTTGCCACTTGCGCACACCGTAGCTCTTTGTGATGGGCGAGTTTCTTTCTTGGAACCTCGTTCTGAAAGGTACACGTTCACATAACATATTTTTTTCATGGTTTTAATAAGTAGTAATGTTGAAACAATTGCTTTTTATCTGTTTGTCGATTATTCCACTGCATTGCGAATCAGCAATCAATTTTATTGTACAACACAAAAAGCGCATGAATATGCGAAATGATCGAAAACCCAGATCGCGATTACCTCGCAAAGTCAAACGACGCATACCCAACATGAGAGACCCACCCCAAATTCCTGGTGATATGCTGTGTCCGTCAATCATCATGTTACCCGCGGTAATGAACTTGTGAAACCAATTCCAACCCAACGCTCTCTACGAATGCGATCTGTCCACCGGCGACCACGCAAGTCCAAGGAGCAACATTGGCTTAATCACAATCCAATAGGGCAAATCGGCGTAAGGAAAGCCGCCGCTGGGTCTTTTGGCACGAGATGGGTGAGAGTGGTGGTCGGCATGGCACGATTCGCCCACGCAATTCCCAAGGATGCGTGGAACGTCGAGCGCGCGACAACTTGCGTCAAAACGTGATTGTCGTTCGGGAGGATGGTACTCAACGTTGAAGAGCAGCGTGATCAAGCGCGCCAGAAGCATTGGCGTTGTCACGTACACGACTGTGTGAGCGTTTCCAAAAAATGCGCTTACCGTGAATGCGGCCATCAACGCCCAGACCCACCACATGGCACCGATGACACGCAGCTCCGGATACGTCTTCAAATGCTTGACGTAATCGTCTTCGATTGCCATCTCGGTCGGATTGATCGTCCACCCGACAAACGCGTAAGTAAAGGAAGTCTGCTTCCAAGAGTGGGGGTCTTGAGGCAAATCGCAGTATTTGTGATGTTTCACATGCTTCGAGGCCCACCATATCGGATTGCCTTGATATGCAAAACAGCCGCACAACACGATGATGGCCTGCGTGATCCGGGATGTCTTGAATGCCCGGTGTGCACAGAAACGATGCAGGCATACGCTCATGCATACACCGATGATCACAATGGCCTCGACGAACACGGATACCACGTTTAGCACTGTCGGCCGCCATCCGGAATGTACAATATTGTGCATCAATATCAGAGGCGCAATGTATGTGATGAAAAAGAACACGGCAGAACATGCATGCACGCAACTCGTCATATTTTGTTAGTTGAGTGCGAAAAAATCGTACGATGGATTGCAAACATCAAGCCTTATCTTTTTTCCGTTTATTGCAACGTTCGCATACGAAGACCTCTTCGACGACTCCAGTCCGAGAAAGCTCCTCCACCCGAAAACATACCGTGCAGTGACGCAAAGCGTGTTGGAGCGGCTCGGCCGATCCGGCAAACGGCGTGATTGTGGGACGCGTGAAGACGGGCTCATGCACTCTTTCAAGGTCGAAGATGAACATGTCCGCCCCACAGTCAAACGTCCGATACGCATCTACAACGGCGCGGTACATTCTTCCTGTGCGGGTCGCGTCGAATGTCTGACTGAGGAGCCGCTCGCGATGCGCGTTCCCGGCAAAGAGCGTCACGTCAAAATAGCACAGCGCGCGACGCATGCGGTGCGCATCTGGGATGCCGGGTATGATTGCGCGTCCCAAGCGGGGTGGGTTTGTGTGTATGTAAACTCGTAGTGCGTAGTATTCTACAGCTTCGTTGGGTCTCCCGACATCCGACTCGATGATCGTGATAATATCGTCGTCAATGACACATTTGTCTGTCATTTGTATATCAATTAAGTTTTTTGTTGATGCCGCATATACGCACCGGGGACGAATCAAAATGCGCCCTTCCTTGCAATATCAAGCGTGATTTGTGTCAGCATGGGCGACGCATCAGACGTAAGCGAGTCGGAACTGTGGTTTGTAATCAAGTCTTACTTTCAGCGTTTTGGGACGGTGCGACACCAGCTCGAATCGTTTGACAACTTTATGACCATATCATTGCCTCACATCGTCCAAGAGTCGTCCGAAATCCATATCAAGAGTCCCAACAGTGCCGAGTCGCACAAAATATCCTTGTGCAACGTGAGCGTGCAACGGCCCATGCTGCAAGAGGCGGATGGGTATGAACGACACATCACGCCAGCCCTGTCCCGTGTGCGGAGCGTCACTTACGCCGCCTCCGTCTTCGTTGATATCGTCCACGACATCTACGACGGCGAGACGCACAAGGAACGTCGCGTCTTTCGCGAAGCCTTGCTGTGTCGCCTTCCCGTCATGGTTGGGTCAATGTACTGCCACACGTACAAATCAGAGCGCAAGAATGAGTGTCGACTCGACCCGGGCGGCTACTTTATCATCAATGGCATCGAAAAGGCGCTGCTGGCGCAGGTACACGAGCCTCGCCCGGAGCGATTTGCGCGCCTTGACCTTGTCTGACGTTGCCTTCCGCCTTGTGTTTGCAGGAAAAGCTCCACACCAATCAGTCGTACGTCTTTGCGGTCAAACAGCCTTCCAAATTCCAGCTCGTCTGCGAGATTCGCTCATGTCACGAGTTGAAGATGCGCTCAACGTCGACTCTCTACATTTACATCACAAGCACGAAAAAGGGCGCGATCCCGGAGATGGTGGTGAGCCTGCCATTCATCGAGATGCACGTGCCGATCCTGGCGATCTTCAAGTTGCTCGGCGTCGACACACGCGACCAGGCGTTGGAGCTCATCGTGGGCGATCTCGACGCTGAAGAATCGCGCCTCTTGTGCGGCATCCTCGACAACGACACGACGTGCGACATGTCTCACGACGAATTGCTTGAGTGGTTGGGCCGCGAAGGCACGAAGGAATCGACGCGCGAGCGTCGCGTGCGGTACCTCGACCACATCATGACAAACGAACTGCTGCCGCACATGGGGCTATCGACAGCGCCCGAGGTGCAACGATCCAAGGCGTGCTACCTCGGCTTCATGGTGCGCAAATTGATCGGAACTTACACGGGCCAGCTGCAGTGCGACGACCGTGATCACTACGCAAACAAGCGAATCGACACCGCGGGAACGCTGATGTCTCTCTTGTTTCGGCAGGTGTATCGTACTCTACTCAAATCGCTGACGACCCACATGTATCGGCTGCACGACAACAACAAGCTGACGTATACAAACGTTTCCGATCTCCTCAACCACAAAAAGATCACCAGTGCCTTCAAGTATGCGTTTTCGACTGGAAATTGGGGAATGCAACGCGGGAATTCCGCGCAAACGGGCGTCGCCCAGATGATGAGTCGGATGACGACCGTGGCTGCCATCTCGAATCTCCGACGCATCAACACGCCCATCAATCGCGAGGGCAAGGCGCCCAAGCCGCGGCAGCTGCATTACACGTCGTGGGGCATCGTGTGTCCCGTCGAAACGCCCGAAGGCACATCGTGTGGTTTGATAAAAAACCTCGCCATGATGGCACACGTGCGCATCGGAACGCTATCGCACGCCGTCAAAGAGCAACTTGCGCGCATCAAGGACATTGAGTTGGTGCCGTTGCTCGAAACGAGCAACGCCGTCCGAGCAGTCGGAGTGCCGGTGCTCATCAACGGGGCGTTGCATCTTTATACGCGAAACGCGGAGGTGGGGCAACAGCTACTAGACCGTCTTCGCGACCTTCGACGCCAAAACCTACTGCCCTTTGACGCGTCCCTCTCGTTTGTCGACAACGCGATATGCATCGACACCGACCCCGGGTGTTTGCTTCGACCGCTGATCATCGCTCCGATGCTCGCCAAACTGCCCGAGCTGATACGCGAGGCGCCGTGCTTTGACGTGCTCTGGGAGCACCTGCTGAGCAAGGGCGCAATCGAATACGTCGACAAGCAGGAGGAGATGGATCTGCGCGTGGGCGTGTTCCCACGCATACACGACATCGACAAGTACACCCACTTCGAGCTCGACCCTTCGCTGATCAATGGGCTTTGTGCCGCGCTGATTCCTTTTCCCGACCACAATCAGGCCCCGCGCAACACGTACCAATCGGCAATGGGCAAGCAAGCGGTGGGCATCATCGCGCTCAACTACCCATTACGCATGGATGCCATCGCGCACGTGTTGTGCTCTGCGCAAAAGCCCCTCGTGACAACGCGCATGGACGAGGTGCTGCACACGTGCGAAGCGCCCACCGGCATCAACGCGATCGTGACGATCATGTGCTACTCCGGCTTCAACCAAGAAGACTCGCTCATCGTGAATCGCGAGGCCCTTGAGCGTGGGCTGTTTCGATCCGTAAAGTATCAGACGTACAAGGACGAAGAACGCACAAACGGGGCAGACACGGAAAAGTTTGAGAGCCCGATGGAGGAAAACAACAATTGCCTCGGGATGCGGGTGGGCTGCTACACGAAGCTGCAGCCCGATGGTTTCTTGCCCGTCGGCACGATGGTGAGCACGGGCGACGTGATCGTTGGTAAAACGATCACGACGACGGAAATCGGCGAGGGCACGCGTCGCGCGGTCAAACGCGATCGGAGCGTCATTGTCAAGCACGCGGACAATGCCATCGTCGATGCTATCATGAAGTCGAAGAATCGAGACGGCAGTCTTTTGGCAAAGATTCGCACGCGTACGACGCGACAACCGATCATAGGCGACAAGCTGAGCTCGCGCCACGGCCAAAAGGGCGTCATCGGCATGATTCTCAATGCGGCAGACATGCCGACCACGGAAGACGGCACGATTCCGGACATCATCGTCAACCCGCACGCCATCCCGAGTCGCATGACCATTGGCCAGCTCATGGAGTGCCTGCTCGGCAAACTTTGCACGGCGCAAGGCGAGCAGGGCGATGCGACGCCTTTCCGTGGTGCATCCATAGAGCAGATCAGCGACGAGCTGGAACGATACGGGTTTGACCGTCTCGGGAATGAGACCATGTACAATGGTATGACGGGGACGAAGATGAAGGCAAAGGTTTTCATTGGACCGACATACTACCAACGTCTCAAACACATGGTCAACGACAAGCAACACTCGCGCTCCAGGGGTCCGGTCCAAATCCTCACGCGGCAACCGGTGGAAGGTCGAGCACGCGAGGGGGGCTTGCGTTTCGGAGAAATGGAAAGGGTAACGCTCCGCCCCACCTCCCCGGTTCCCCTCATTCCATTCCCTCTCCGTCTCTCATGTTTGTGTTCTTCTATTCTTTTCTGCTTTTTCAGGATTGTATCATCTCGCACGGCGCCGCCAATGTGCTATCGGAGCGCCTCTTCGAACAGTCCGACCCCTTTATTGCGACGGTGTGCGGCAAGTGCGGCCTCCTCGCACAGCCCGCTGCCGACAAAACCCTCTTGCGCTCAAAACGTGCCTACTGTCGCGTGTGCGCAACAAACGAGACGGTCCACGATGTGCGAATGCCATACGCATTCAAACTCTTGCTGCAGGAGCTGATGGCGATGAATATTGCGGCGCGGTTGAGGCTGGACGACGCTCACGTGGAGGAGGAGGCACCGCCGCCCGTGAACCCGCACATGCCGCTCAATCACATCGTAATGCCTCTAACAGAGTTGCCCGATACTGCTTCACAACATGAAGCGTGACGCTGGAGACGATGAGCGAAATGTCCTCATTCGTTTGCGGGTGCCCGAATGTGGCTTCTATCCTCGGGTTTCCTGGACCGATGGGATGGTAGATGCGTGTGATTTTGCGAAGGATTGGAGCTTTGGAGGGGTTGGCGAAAACATAACCTTGAAAGAGGGAAGCGGTCCACGTCTCCTTCGGGTGACGGACACTCCAGTCGCCCACAGACGGTGTCTCTTCCTCTTCATTGTCGTCTTGCGGCAAAGGATCTTTTTCCTTGGAACGCTTGCGCTTTCTCTCTGATTCCTGCATCTTTGGCTGCCACTTGCCTTCAAAGAGGCATCGCATCTTGCCCACAATGAGTTTGTTTGTCTCGTACCGATTGATGGGTGCTCGCACATTGTGACACTGCATAGCGCACAAGACTTTTCTGCCCGAACCGAAGAAACGCGATCGGTTGAGGCGGTCGAGCGTGACCAATCCAATGTGCGCAATGTGCATCGTCCACAGCGTGAGTTCCCAGACACCTTGCTTTCGCACTTTGCCCACGATCTGGTGTGCATACTTTGTCGCGTCCGAAAAACTCCGAACGACGGCACCGTCGGCAAATCGTATCACTGGCTGCGAGGGTTGAGTGGTAAGAACAGCCACAATCGCGACATTGTCGATCAAAGTCCTTATTCGACAAGGATACGCGAATCCGGCATCCCCCTTGAAAGAAATGCTCCCGTCGTCCGCATGTTCGACCGACAAGAAGACTGTGGGCTCGACGCAGAAACCGCAGCTGCACAACACCATTTGTTTTTTTTTTCTCTCCTCCCGCTCCGCGGGGAGCGAGATGTATTATGATGTGAGTGCGCTCGAGTTTAAACACTTGTTTGTTAAGTCAAACCCAGTTCCCTTCTCTAGTTATCTCTCATTTTGCGAAACGCTATCATCATGCACCGTCCGCACCGGCACGTCATTGTCGGGGAGAATTGTTTCAATCAGGCGAGGATTCACGACGACGCACTGCGCGGATCTTGCGATCACCTTACCGTTGTCGATGAATCCGAACACGGGCCGCAGATCGTCCAAGAGCGCACGATCCGACGCGTCAGAGAAGCGGCCTCGCTGACGAAGCATGCAATGGCGAGCTCCGTCATCGTCAAAACAATCCGCGTCATCATACTCCGGCGCCACGTCTCGTGCGACGACAAAAATGCGATGAAGACACACCGAATGCATGGTGCGTTCGCCCACGACGCGCGCCCCGTTGCTGTATCGATACATGCCACTGTCGAAATCGACGACGTTGACCTTGTACAGCCGCATTTCGCCGTCAATCTTGTTGCCGCGTTCGTCGGTTGCACGTGCATACATGCGCGTGTCGTACCCCAAGAGGCGCAGCAAATCTTGGCGCTTGCCGTCGTGCGTCTCTGTGATGAGGCATGCTACAGTGAGCAACGTCGGCGACGCTCCTTTGAGCGTCGGAAATCGTTCGCGACACAAACGCGTGGCGATGGATTCGCGCAAGCTACGGCTCGTGACGCACGCAAACCGCGCAACCGCCCTTGAATCGAGATGGCCTGCTACGAGCACCCAAGCGTCCTCGACGAGCTCGACATTGAGCAGCATGTGCCTGCCGGCAACAACTTTCCGTCAAAATTTGATCCACACTAACTCGGCGCACGTGTGCTCCATCACCTAATCGGCTACAGGAATGTGGAGATGAGGCATCCAAAAGTAATGAGCATCGCCGATCGTGCGATGGCGAGCTCTACGAGCGCCACCTCCTCCGACGGAGAAGGACCGAGCGGCGGAAATTGTCCCGGCTTGACGGTCGATTTGAGCTCGAGGACTCCTTCAAAGCGCGGCAGCGTCGCGCCCGCTTCGATCACCGCCGCGACGGCAAAGCTCACCAGTTGGACGTCGACGGACTGCTCGGACAGCCAGCGAACCGGGTCCTCGACGCCCGCCGTCGACAACGCCGTCAACGTCGGGAGCGCGAGCATCGCCACGCGACCATGTTTCAATTCGTATTCGCGCAGTGAGACCGTGTTCAGCGTAAGTGCCGCACAGGGAGCGCACAAGATCAACAACAAGCCACAAGCCCTCATCTGTGCAAATGACGGCTCTGCGCATCGATGCAATTTTGATTCGCAATTTTGTGCAACCGTGCCAGCGGCGGTGGTCTGGAAACTTGCCAGAAAGAAGAGTTTTCCTGGCGCCGATCCGGATGGGCGAAGATGGATAAATTCGGGAACAATTGTCCCCCCACTGGGCGAAGATAGATAAATTCGGGAACAATTGTCCCCCCACTGTATGTACATGTACTGCTGCCCTAACGGTGGTTTTGTGTGCTACGATATTGTCGACGTCTCCGCACACACGATATTAAAAAAAAAGCGCCCTGCTACAGGGTCACTCAGATTTGCAGGAAGCGCAGAAGAAGTCAAACGTCAAACAAAATGACGAGCGCATCGACGCGGGATTTGCAAGAGCATAGCACGAGCGCGGACTGCCGCTCGTTGGTGGGACGTGGCGTCTTTGCTCCACCCACTTATCGAAAACGCGAATCCGTGCCCGTGAAACGCTTCGGAGACGACGATCGCGGCGGCTTAGGCGTCAGCCGGATCCGAATCGGTATCCAATATCAAGCGTGCGTGCCCGCCGACTGCACCTACGATTCGGCGTGTCGGGGCGACAAACTAGATACTCAACCGATTAGTCCGTTGGAAAAGTCTCGTCAGACCCGCCAGAATAAGCAGACCCGGGCCAAGAAACCAGCCAGAGCCCGCCAAGAAGAAAAACCCCGAACCGATGGTGACGCCTAGTGCAGACCAGGTCAGCGGTCTACACACTGCCTGCCACGAGAAAGCGAGAGAAATCACAAACGGAATGCCTTCGGCCAACAAAGTGACGCACACAACCGTAAACGCGAAATCGTCCGCCCTCCACACCTGTCGAGCGGCCAGAATCGCATGGTAAAGCTTTTCGAAGAAGATAACGCTGAAGCTGGCCGCTGCGTAGATTGCGATCCCTTGCCAGATACGCAACCGACTCAGCAAAACAAATAGCGTCGACGACGCAAACCCGACAATGGCAAAGATCCAATAATATCCACACTCTGTCCAGTAGTACCCGTGCGTTTGAAACATCGAGATGGGCATCGTCAATATCTCCATAAAGGTGAACCGATGCTCGTTTCCGATTTTGAAAAGCGTGTTGTAGTGACCTGCTGATTGTGTGTTCCTCAAAGGAATAATGCTCGTCGTGCCGCTTTTCAAGGGTAGCATGGTGGACGTCTGGTTGGTCGGAATATAGTGTTCGGCCGTCTGAAAATACGGATAGTAGACTGATTCGTCGACGAGGATCGCCTCGGGCTCTTGGCCAAATCCAAAGATATCTGATGTTGTCACAAGCGCGTTCCGCAAAGAATCCGCATGCACGTGCGCCATTTTCAAATCGAGGTGGACATGTGCATCGTTTACGATGTGCAACTCCACGGTCTGGCGAGCATTCACGGGGACATACACTCGTGTCAAAAAGTGGTCGTTCATGTCGACTCGGCAAACACATTTCGTACCCGAACAGTCGGGTCTGCAAAATATGGGTCGATCAGCACGCACCTGACTGAGTGTCATCCACATTAATAGGTTCGCACGCATTGGCCTTTTTGTTCTGTCTTATTTTTTTTTTCTCGACGACCCGATACTATATCCAAGCAACGATAACGTCGATCATGTAAAAATCAGAGCTCTCCGTCCGAAGACGGGGCGGCGGCACGCGCTGCAAAAAATGCGCAACGATATGTTCCGCGCTCGTAGATGCGTCTTCAGCTCGGAAAACAAAGGCCTTTTGTCGACGCCATCGCGCAGGTTCAGGGGGATCGTCTGACACATCAAAAAGTCCAGACCGAGCGAGAAGGTGCGCCAGAAAGTAGTAGTCTCGCGGCAAGAATTGGCGCGGCGACCGATTCTTCCCCCACCCTCCTCCCCCCCCCCAATTGTGCCACACGCCGTTGACGTGCGCACTACTCCCATTGGCATCTTCCGTCTTTTGAGCCGGGAGTGCATCGCTGTTCGCAGCTCAACCGCGTGCCGGGGTTAGCAAAGGGTCGTCACCCAATCCCACCTCGTCACCCAATCCCACCGGCGGAGTAAGTCTGCGCTTGTCCGTGACAAATTTTCTCAGCAGAATATTTGCACGAAAAATCCACGCGTCTTTGGCGCGCATCTCCTCTGTCAAGCGGCGCACTTGCTCCTTCAGTCGACCGATCTCATCAAGGGCACGATACATCTCCGCGAATCGATTCTGGCGACGACGCATTGCACGCTGCAAGCATACCACCGAGGCGCAACGCCTCGCCTTAGTGCGTCGTGCCAACCAACCGCGTGCGTAGCTTTGCAGACGCAAGACGCCGCGTCGTCGCCGCATCCAACCGCGGAGGCCCTCGCTCAAGGTCTCTCGCGCCTTTTGACGCTCAAACTGTTGGGCGGCGGCCGATGTCAGGTACACGAGGGTCTTGCCACGTAAGAGGCCCTCAACCTCTGTGATAGGCACGGCGCATCCATATTGTCGTCGGAATTGTGCGTGGCTCATACGAAGCTTGTGTGCAAGTCGCATGACCTGACAGGCCTGCAGAAGGCCAGTGGACACCAGCTGGTCGCGCACGAGTGCTTCATCAAAGAGGATTGGCATTTGCCTATCGTTTGGGCGGATGCACCGGATGTACTGCGTGGCACGGATGGTGCTCATCATTTGATGCATCTGCCGCTGGAACTCAGCAGTCACCGAGTTCGGTCGGCAGTGTGCCGCGGAGGGCGGGAAGAGGTCGCGTTCTACGCTTGTGCCCATCATGTCGACAATCTCGGGACGCATCTCGTCCGCGTTGCGCTCATTGAAGTTGCCAGCATCGTAGCACACACGTCCAGCGTAGTGCTCGACTGAAAACATAACGCCACTCTGCCGGACGAGCGGCACAGCGAATCCGGCGGGACGTCGTCGATTCACGGCTTCAACAAACCCGTCGGCAGTTTGCGCCAGACGGCGTGCCTCTTCGAGCAACGGGAAGAGTGAGTTGTCGTACAATTCGACGACGCGCGCGTTCGTGTCGTAAGCAACGTGTGGTACCTCGAGGCTTTCGTTCGCAAATTCTAGCTGCTGCGTCACGAGGATTTCGTCGACGAACAGGGCCTGAATCCGTTCGTTGCAGTAGTTGATGCAAAGCTGTTCTAAGCCGTTGTTTGCCACTCGTTCGAATCCAAAAATATCGAGCAGTCGGAGTACCGCCGATGCCGCGTCGTTGTCGTCGAGGCATTCGTTCATTTGTTTGACAGTGTGCCGGAAGCGCCGATCGTAAAGCGCCATGATCAGGCTATCGACTCTTTTCCGCTGCTCCTCTAATGGACACTCGCTCCAAATGGTTTCTGTGCGAACGATGGTCCGCCGGTATGCGATCGCGCGTGTCAGGTCGGCCGATGACACTCCGAGAACGTTTGCCGCGTTTGCGTAATCGCGCAGCCTCAAGAAAAGCGTGATGACGGCGCAGCGTACGATTGGCTGCACGACGATGCCGACCGCTTGCGCCGCCGCCTCGAACGTCGCCATTGGCGAATCCGTGCGTGGTTTGCCGAGCAACTCGCTGTCGATACCCATGAGCGCGTACTCGCTGCGCGTGGCTTCGTCACACAGGACGGCGTGCATGATGCGGAACGCGCCCTCCCCCTCGCCAAAGCCGACGGCGCGTACCTTTTCGAGCATGTATGTGTCGATTTTCGTGCTCACCCGCTTGCTGTGATCAAACTTTAGGCTCACCAACTTGCCGAATCGAGACGAATTCAGATTGCACGTGGTTTGCGCGTTGCCAATGTACTCCAATATGGGCTGAGTCGAGATGACCCGATCGATTTGAGTACGATCGGGCATCTCGTGCGCGACAAAGTCGAGACACAGGCGCGCCACCTCCGTCTTGCCCGTCCCCGATTCTCCGGTGATGACAATCGTTTGCTCATCCTGTCCCATTTCCCGCAGGGCACTGCGCGCCACTTTGTAGATGTGCGCTGGTGATCCGGCCGACGAATGTGTTTCCTCGCTATACGCTTGCTTGCGAGCGTCGCTGTACAGGTCGGCGGTCCATCCGTACGGATTCACGGATATGCACACGCGTCTGCACATCGTGTAGGGCTGCCCCTGTGCGAATCGTGTCGCCAAACACAGGAGCACGTCTCCTTCACCCACCCTCGGCAACTCAGCAATGTCGTCCATTAAGTGGACCGCGTCTTTTTTTTATGCAAGATGTGCCGCAGCAGCTGTCGTTGCCTCAAGCAGGTTACAGTTATCGAACTTGCGCGCGACACCCCGACACAATGCTTGTCGACGCGAATGATTTCGTTGGTCAAAGACATTCACAACGTTAACGATCGAAAACAGATCCTGTCCGGTCGCGCCAGTACGCAAGCCGATATTTTGTCGTCGCAACTCAAATAAGAAGAAAAGTATTCACACCTTTGAGAATCAGAAACACCGACCTATGTTTTTTTACACTTTTGAGAATCATAAACACCGACCCATGTTTTTTTTAAGATCTTGATAGCGTCAGATCGCGTACAATCACAGCACATCGCAGACGACGGGGGCCAACGCCCGCTTGTGTAGTTTCAAAGGATTGATGTTGGACATATTTTCATGTATTGCGCATGTTCCAAAAATCGCGTGCGCGTCTCGTCGAACGATTTGGCACTTTTTTCCAAATGTCAAACGGTATTTTTGGGCACCTGAGGCACGACGGGCCGAATGAATCCCAAGCTCATGCCTTACCCCTTATTTAAAAAAAATCCGACTGTCTGAAAAAATGGGAGAAGGGGCAACGCCGTTTCGACGGTTCGGTCGGGCGCCGCATCACGCATGAGAGTTCAAAAACGATATTCAATTTTCATTAGTGTTCAAAAGCAAATGAACTCGGCACAACGAAAGAAGATAATATATTTGGCGTCTCCTTACGGGTTTTCAAAGCAACAAAGAGAGCGCTTGTTACCAATCTTTGTGAAGTGCATTACGGATCTTGGAGGCGATGTATGGGAACCGTTTCAAAGAAACAATCAAGTCGATTTTAGTGTGAGCGATTGGGCATATACAGTGGGACAAGCCGACAAAGCAGATATTGAACAAGCGGATGGCATTTTTGCCATCATCAACGGACAACCTCCAGACGAAGGTGTGATGATCGAATTGGGCATGGCAATTGCTTTGAAAAAACCCGTTTTTTTGTTCAGAGATGATTTTAGAAAGTGTACGGATTCTGAAAATTACCCACTCAACTTGATGATTTTTTCAGGGTTACCTCGAACAAATTGGAGAGACTACATGTTTGCATCCATCGAGGAGATGTGTGACAATAATTCGACAATTCGCAAATATCTCGCCGCATCACATCCGCTCGACTCATTGCAAACCAGAGCGGGGGCTGGATCAGTCGATTACATTGGCAAGTAGACTTGGAGGCAAACCCGTTGGAGAGGGGGGTCGAATGATCTTAATGGAAGATTGATCCCTATTCAGTACATCCATGCTTGATGGCATGGATCGTGCGTGTGGGATGCCGACGCGATTGCTTGTCATGAACATTTGTCGATGAGGAGTGTCTGTTCGTTGTTTGCGTTCAGTTATAAGATACATCTTTTCAGAATCCGAAATCGCATTAGAGGATTGTGTACGTCTTACGGAACGAACTATGTGTTCATCCATTTTTTTTAAAGTTCAAAATAAAATGTATAGTTTGACAAAAAAAACTCCAGATTATAAGGAACAAATCTGGTTGCTGTAAGATATGATCGTGAAATTCCGTATACTTGTTGGAATTATCCAACAGACGAAGGAAATTGGACCCTTGCGTTCGGTCATGTCAATACAATCACGATGTTTAGTGGCTTTGTTAGAAACGGAACTATAACAAATGATTGTGAGGTTGATTGGCATCGTGATCCAGAAGATCAGTGGGAACCAATTGACGAGGAAGACGAAAATTTGTTTGAAATCGGGGGATATTACTATGGTATTATGAAAATGATAGTTATGGTAGTGATGAGACAATTCCGGCTCCGGACCCGGATGGATATTTTGCATCATTCATTGCGAAATTTTTCGACGCATATTTGTCGAGATTAGCAAAATTTGTTTGTCATCAAATCTATTTTAAAACTAATGTTTCAGCTTGCACATACGACTCTTCAAACGACGAGGCGTTTTCGGGTCGTGAGCCGCTCTTTTTCGTCGCAATCCAATGTTTCATGAAGCGCGTTGTGCCCTCAACCACGGTGCAACCAAGTGCAGTCAACTCGCCCTGCACGTCCAAATCCTTGTATGACAGCAGATATGGTTCGATCGGCACATCCGACATGTCATGTTGCAACCGTCCGATCGTGTCGGGATTCTGATCCCAGATGATGACGTGTCCATTTTCACGCACAACGCGTATCATGTCGCTTAGTAGCTTGTTCGCATACTCCCGAGGCATCTCGTGCAACACCGCGAAGCATGTTACGACTGCCACGCTATTGTCTGGCAACGGGAGGTGAGCGGCATCGGATGTGTAGACCTTGAGCCCCGTGCGCTTTCGGGCCAACTTGACCATCGCCCTCGACAGATCGAAGCCAATCGTCGGGTTGACGACATTTTGGTCCAACGCGAGCAGGCTGTCACCGCTGCCGCATCCCACGTCGACTGCCAATCCTCGCGTATCCACATTCAAGGTGGACAAGATATCCTCGTACGAATGTTCGCGATATTTCTCATCGCACTGGAATGTGCGCATGATGAAGCGCATAGAGGCGGATTGCTGCAACGCCTGTTCCGAACAAATACCGCCACGCTTGAATCCGTGCAGTGGCGTGAGAAAGTACGCGGGCGTCCGTTTGAATGTCTTGACGCGGTCGAGCGTCGGGCGCAGCGTTTCAACTTCAGTCCAATCATGTCGCAGCACATGTTCGGATTGAAATCGCATCACGTATCGCGTCCATGCTGTCTGAGGCACAAACACAGCGGTGTTCAAGCGCGATGTTGACAACATCGTCAAGAAACAGAACATGTATTATTTTCAAACAAACGAAATAAAAATGGAATCTTTATCCGTATATGTGATAATTCAATGTCATAAACTCTCGCGTTTTTGGTGGAGGGAAGCGTTTTCGAAAAATAGTCTCGGTTTTCAAAAAATATCGAAAATTTTCGGCGTGTATACTGTATAGCATTTTTTGATAGAGAGAATTTTTTTTGTGCAGCCAAAAAAACGTTTTTTGCTCATTTCTTCAAGTTTTTGCGCGGACACTTGTTCGTCGAATATTTTTTTCTTGGTGGAAGACAAACAACCATGGCATCCTATTGCTCCGGATCGAGTGGTTCCGGTGCCCTGACCCAACTCATCGCCCAAGGCGCTCTCGACGCATATTTATCGCAGAATGCGACATTTACGTTTTGGAAAGTGCGCTACAACAAGCACACGAATTTTGCGATGGAATCCATCGGTCAGCCGTTCAATACCGCTGTCGCGTTCGGCAGCGAAGCCCAGATAACGCTCAATCGTAACGGCGATCTCATCTATTACATGTATGTCGTCATCGATTTGCCGGGCATTGTGGCGGCGGACACGACGAAAGAGAACTGCGGAGGTGGCGCCCAGTTCCCCGTCTACATGGACCAATCGTGCGCGCCGTGTGCGAGGAACGACGAGGCGGCCATTGCCGACTACATCGACGATGGATTCACCGATGCCAACAGCAGCGAAAAGGCGGACAAGATCAAGGCTGCGAAGAACCGCTGGCTCAAGGACAAGTACGGCCAGGGTGCGTCACTCGAGTGCTGCGAGGATGTCGAAGATTGCCCCGACACGCTCTGTCCGGAACTCGGCGGTGTCTGGGCCCACTGGACGAACGATATCGGCCAGTTCCTCGTGCGCTGTGCGCGTGTGGTCATCGGCGGCTCCACGGTCGACTCTCTCTACAATGACTTTCTCTTCATGTGGGAGGAGCTCACCGGGAAGAGCGGTCGCCGTCTCACCGAGATGGTTGGAAAGCGCTACACGCGCACGCAGCTCATCTGCGACAGCCGCTCGCGGCGCGTCCTCTATATACCACTTCCTTTTTGGTTCACACAGCACTCGGGTCAGGCGCTCGCATTGGCGAGTTTACAATTTCATGGAGTGCAAATTCATGTTGAGTTTGAACGTCTCGAGCGCTGCATTGTCGTCTCTTCCACCAATGTTGCGGTCAAGAATTGCACGACCTCGTGCGCGCTCTCGCCCAACGATCTGTCGGCGTGCCTTGAGACCACCTATGTGTACCTCGACAACGCGGAGCGCGATCGCTTCGCGACGACGCACTACGAAGTGCTGATCGTTCAGAACCAGGCCTTCCACATGCAGTGCACGAACTCGCAGGTGCGTATGCAGCTCAATTTCAACCACCCCGTGCTGGAGATCATCTGGGGTGTACGTAGACAGTGCCACGAGCGTTGCAACAATTGGTTCAACTATTCGGGCATCGACAATCGCGATCCCGTCGTCACTGCGGCTCTCTACCTTAACAACCAGTCGCGCTTCTCTTCGAAACCTGGTACGTGGTTCAGACTTGTGCAACCGTACCAACACCACTCCAACATCCCCGATTGCTTCATCTACGTCTACTCGTTTGCCTTGCACCCCGAGGACGCATCGCCTTCGGGTTCGTGCAATATGAGTCGCATCGACCATGTGGATTTGAATTTGCAACTTCAAGATGGATTGGGCAAGGAGCAGGTCTCCGTCATGGTGTTTGCTCGCAACTGGAACGTGCTCCGATTCCGCGATGGCCTTGCCGGCCTTGCCTTCGCCAACTAGACAATTTACAATATTGAAAATTACAGAATTCAGCCATGCGTCACTAAACAATTGTAAAGTCGCATCCAAAAAAATTACAGGACTTGCTCCAACCAATTTTTTTTTGATTGGCGCCCATGAGCTAGTGGAAACACTTGTCGTCATGACGGTCAAATGTTTGACAATGGACAATTCGACGAATGGCATTTTCCATGAGTGATGCAAGTGTGCCATGTCGTTCAAAATTGAGTTGAGGGTGGCATTGTCCCATGCAGCAAGAGTCATGAGTCCATACGGACCCGTTTCATCGGTGAACTTGTGTCAAAATAAGAAATCTCAAAATAAGAAAGAGACTGAAAAAAAAAATGAAGTTGACTCTCGAATCGACATGGGATGCCACAGCTCGTCTGCGCGAGATCCTTGTGCACTCGCCATCAAAGTGCGGCATTCATAAAGGGTATGCCGACGATCCTCACTTTGACATAACGGCTGTGGCGACTCCTTGGAAAGCACAGCAGCATGAAGATGAAGATGACATTTTGGACTGCGATTTAGCGGTAGCGACGAACGGACCTCCAATGTCGGATACGGGGGTGAATGAACTCCTTTTTGTGGGGACGGGGCGCGAACTCGTGCTATCAAACGGACCGCCCACGCTTAAAATCAACGTTGGCGCGGACAAATGGCGATTGCGTGATGCCACGTGTCGGTGGTTGGTCGACGGCTTGTCTGAGCAAAATTTCAAAGGCATCAACGCCGCTTGCATCGCGCTCAAGACTTTTAGAGACGGACCGCCGCCCAGGCATCGCAGAGAAGCGCGGTGGACGATGAATGCATGGGAGCATCTGTCGTGGAATGGTATCAAGCTCAAATTTGTTAGGGGCGCGTTCGATACGATGGGGAATGCATAGTAGAAAATCGCGTACTGGCGCGAAACATTCGTCTGGCGCCCAAGAGGACGCGAAGAAGAAAACGATGATTCCCTAAACGGAAGATATGTCTTACATTAATATGGTCTCAAAGTTTTTTTTATATCTCAAAGTTCCAACGTCTGCTCGGTTCATAGTTCATACGCCTGTGACCCGGGACCACGGGCATTCGAATGCCCGTGGTGGTCGCGGCGGAGATGGCGATGGTGGTGGCGGAGATGGACGTGGCGGCGAGGGGGAAGGTGGTGGCGGCGAGGGGGAAGGCGGTGGCGGCGAGTCGTTGCCACCGAGCAAAGCGTCGACGGTGCGCTCAAGGTCACCGTCGTGCATGGTCAACGTAGACTCAAGAAAGGCAGCATCGTGTGCGGGGAAGATCGTGCGATGTTTTACACCACTTGTAATTTCGCGCGCAACAGCATTGCAGAACACGGTGGATGTATGGAAACCGCATCTCCCTGTACCCGAGCATATGTACAACCCCCGAATCGAAGATGTTTCTCCCATCAAAGGACTTGAATCGAATGAATGCGGCCTATATCCCCATATCATTTTATCAATACATGCAGGTTGTGAATTAAGAGTTTGTTCAAAGCCGGTCAGAATATTAGTCATGTTTTTAATGCTAGCTCCCGATGCTGGGACAGGCCACCGTATAGTGTTTCCCGCGCCGATGTGTACAACTGCTCATTGAAGAGCGCCGAGGCCGCGGTGCCAATGAGCAGTGGCGAGTCGTCGACGACGCCATACTGCCCATACTTGCCCAGCGGGTCGAAGATCACGTCAAGAAAGAAGTTCTCGTCGAGGGTACCAGAGCGGATACGACGAAGTTCTTGCATGTGAGCTCCGCAGCCGAGCAACAAACCGAGGTGAACGCACAAAGTACGGATGTAAGTACCAGCTTCGCA
>MDTG01156539.1_pt1 | contig 19930 bp, 14 predicted proteins | sample 811421 | NCBI WGS metagenome assembly MDTG01 (sample SAMN05326645, study PRJNA326480) | marine metagenome | isolation source: seawater | place: Pacific Ocean: South East | collected 2011
CTTCCGCGAGAACGACGCCAAGTTCACCATCTCCGACGCGGTTCGCGAGGCCGGCCCCCTCGGCTGATCCCGCCATCCGAGACCGATGTCGCCACGGGCCGGGTCCCCCTCGACGGGGATCCGGCCCGTCGTCGTCGCCGCCGCAAGACATCGGAAGGGATTCCACCCGGAGGCGTCCCGGTCTGGCCGCGGAGACCGCGACGGTCGCGAATCGCCCCGTGTCGCGGTGGATCCAGCTCCCCGAGGCCGGGAACCCGGCCCCCCGGTCGGGGAGCGGGACTTTATCGGCAGGGGGCGTCGCCCCGGACCGGGGGCTTCGAGCCGAACCGTCGATTTACGCGGATTCCTTCGTCGTCGAGGTGAATTCGCGCGATCGAGCGTCCGATGACAACCCTGAAGCGAGGATCCGCCGGACGCGGGACGACTCGCACGCCAGGGCACACGGGACGCAACACCATGAGCAACGAACAGTTCAACCTCCTCGACAAGGATGTCCTCACCACCGGAGAGGTGGCGAAGATCTGCAACGTCGCCAGCCGCACCGTGAGCAAGTGGTTCGACTCCGGCCAGCTCAAGGGCTACCGGATTCCCGGATCCAAGGATCGCCGGATTCCCGTCGCGAACCTGCTCACCTTCATGCGGGAACACGAGATTCCGATGGACGGCCTGATGAGCGGGCGGCCTCGAGTGCTGATCTGCGATCAGGACGAAGGCGTCATCGACACGCTCACCTCGGTGCTCGGCGAGCAGACCAACTTCGACGTCCACACCTGCGACAGCCTCTTCGCCGCCGGGATGGAATGCGAACGATTCCGTCCCCACGTGATGCTCTACGAGCTCGGTGTCTCGGACGACGACGGCCGACAGCTCTGCTCGATGATCCGAGGCAACGAGGAACTCCAGGTCACCCGCATCATCGCGATGAGCAGCCGGGTCACCGACGGTCAGACCTCGCAGCTCATGCAGTCCGGTTTCGACGGCGTCCTGCGGAAGCCGTTCACCGTCCGCCAGGTCATCGAAGCGGTCGAGACCGCCCACGCGGTCGTCTATTGAAACAAGAGGGAACTGCGGGGGCCTCCGGGCCGCCGCCTCGCAAGGACGCGAGTACGCCCCGAGGCAGCCGATTCGGCCGCAGCGGGGCGTGTTCCATTTCCGCAGCGACGGGTGCCGGGCGTGCTACGCTTTCCCTCCATGCGAATCGCGATCGCCCAGTTCGATGTGGTGGTGGGAGACCTCGCCGGAAACGCCGAGGCCATCCGCACGGCCGCGGCGAAGGCCGGCTCGGACGGGGCCGATCTGCTCGTGCTTCCGGAGCTGTGCCTGATCGGCTACCCCCCGAGGGACCTCCTCCTTCGCGAGGAGGTGGTTCCGTCCTGCGAGCGGACGCTCCAGGCCCTGGCCGCGGACCTGCCGTTGCCCACGCTGGTGGGCACGCCGCGGCGGGTCTCGGAAGGCAGCCGACCGATCGCCAACTCCGTCGCGCTCTGCCGGGGCGGCCGGGTGGAGGCGTGGCACGACAAGATCCTCCTCCCCACCTACGACGTGTTCGACGAGGCACGCTGGTTCGAGCCCGGTGAGCGTCCGCTCGTCTTCGAACTCGAGACCTCGCAGGGCGTTCGACGGGTCGGTGTCCTCGCCTGCGAGGATCTCTGGCGCGCGGAGGACGTGGGCATCGACCGTCGATACGAGATCGATCCGGTCGAGGCGATCGCGTCGTCCGGGTGCGACCTCCTGGTGAATCCGAGTGCGAGCCCGTTCGTGGCCGGGAAGTCGACGAGGCATCGAACGCTGCTCGCCGCCACCGCCGACCGGGTCGGGGCGCCGGTCGTGATGGTGAACCAGGTCGGCGCCTGCGACGATCTCGTCTTCGACGGTGGCTCGACCATCGTCGCGCCCGGGGGCGGGGTGATCGGCGGGCTCGATCGCTTCCGGCCGGGCGACGGCACCTTCGACGTCCCGGTCGCGTCCGACGGTCCCACGGATCCGGTGATCGAGCCGGAGCCGTCGGTCCATGCGGATCGGTTCGAGGCGATCCGACTCGCCCTCCGGTCGTACTGCACGCGGACCGGACACGAGTCCGTCCTGCTGGGGCTTTCCGGCGGCATCGATTCCGCCCTGGTCGCGGCCCTTGCAGTGGCGGCGCTGGGACCCGATGCGGTCCTCGGCGTCCTGCTTCCGAGCCGCCATTCGTCGGAAGGGTCGCGGAGCGATTCGAGGGATCTGGCCGCTCGACTGGGCATCCGGGCCGAGGAGATGCCGATCGAGCCGCTGCACGACCGGGTGGCGACCACCCTGGATCCGGTCCTCCGCGTCGACGGCGAAGGGCTGGAGGGTCTCGCCGACGAGAACGTCCAGGCCCGTGTCCGGGGGCTTCTCCTGATGGCCTTGTCCAACGCCCGCGGCCGGATGCTGCTCTCCACCAGCAACAAGAGCGAGCTCGCGGTGGGGTATTCGACCCTCTACGGCGACATGTGCGGGGGCTACGCCCCGATCGGGGACCTCTACAAGACCGAGGTGTTCGAACTTGCGCGCTGGATGAACGCGTCGCACGACGAGCTGGGGTTCGCGACGCCTCCGATCCCGGTGGCGAGCATCGAGAAGCCTCCTTCCGCGGAACTCCGACCCGACCAGCGCGACGACGAATCGCTGCCGGACTACGAGACGCTGGACGGCTACCTTCGGGGACGGATCGACGAGGGACGATCGCCCGACTCCCTGCGATCGGTGCTCGGGGTCGACGAGACGTTCGTCCGACGCGTCGAGCGATTGCTCGCGATCAGTGAATTCAAGCGGTACCAGGCGACCATCATCCCCAAGCTTGCGCCGCGCACCTTCGGCCGCGGCCGCGAGATGCCGGTGGCCGCCCGCTGGAATCCGTCGATCTGAGTCCGGCTCAACCGACCCGGCCGCGGGCGAGCGGCGCGGCCGCCTCGATCGCGGTCGGGGCGACGATCCCCCCGCGGGCGGCGCGCCCCGGGACCTGTCGCGACTCCACCGAGATGAATTCGTCCGTCTCGAGGATGTAGGCCGTCAGCGAGCCACCGCCGACGCAGCCGGTGTCGACGTTCACCGCCACCGGGCGTTCGCCGCGGGCCGAACGGATCGGGGACGCGACGGGCCGGTGCCCGCAGATCACCAGGCCGTCGGTGCCGTCGTAGTCGAGCCACCAGGGCCGCCGGCCGGCTCCGGGCTTCAGATGGATCTTGTCGTGGGGGTCGGTCGCCGCGAGGCCGAGTGCGGGATCGATCCCCGCGTGCAGCACGGTGGCGTCGCCCACCCTGATCTCGACTCGCTCGACGGTGTCCGCGAGCAGCCGGACGGCCGCGTCGACCATTCCGCCCTCGACGAGGCGGTCGTGGACCAGCCGGTCCGCCTTCGCGACGCTCCGGGGCCGCCCGCCCTCGACGAGGCGTCCCAGCGAGCCGGACAGCCGCAGGTCCTGGTTGCCGCAGACCGAGGCGACCTCCAGTCCGCGCCGGGCGACCTCCTCGAGGATCCGCACCGTGCCGGCGGGGTCCGGTCCCTTCGTCAGCAGGTCGCCGGTCAGCACCACCCGGGACACCGATCGAAGGTCCACGGTCACGTCGAGGAGCTCCTCGAGTTCCTCCGCGCATCCGTGGACGTCGCCGATGATCGCCGTCCTGTCCTGCGATTGGGTGTTCACACCCATTCCTTCGGAGGAAGCCCGGTCACTCGTTCGGTGAATTCGTGCGAATCGTGTCGAAAGTGGCCGGGATCGGGTCGCGAAGTCCGCCAGAACTAGGATGGTCGCGTGCCGATCCGCCGACTTCCAACCTCCGTCGTCAACCAGATCGCCGCGGGCGAGGTGGTCGAGCGGCCCGCCAGCGTCGTGAAGGAGTTGATGGAGAACGCGTTCGACGCGGGCGCCACCAGGATCGAGATCGAGATCGCCGGTGGCGGCCGCGATCTCATCCGGGTCGCCGACGATGGCGGGGGTGTTCCCGTGGAGGAGCTTCCACTCGCGGTCGAAGCCCACGCGACGAGCAAGATCGAGTCCGCCGCCGATCTCGAGGCGGTCTCGACCATGGGGTTCCGGGGCGAGGCACTGGCCTCGATCGCGTCGGTGTCGCGTTTCTCGATCGAAAGTCGGACCATCGCCGGCGACGAGGCCTGGCGGATCGAGGTCGTCGATGGGAAGGCCACCTCGCCATCGCCGGTCGCCGGCCCGGTCGGAACGCGGATCGAGGTTCGAAATCTCTTCCACGCCGTCCCGGCCCGTCGACGGTTCCTCAAGAGCGAGACCGCCGAATCGGCCCGCATCGCCGAGGTCGTGCGACTGCTGGCGCTCGCGCGGCCCGGCATCGGACTCCGCCTCGTCTCGAACGGGAGGAAGCTCGTCGAACTGCCGGGAACCGACGATCCGGGCCGACGGATCGTCGGCGTGCTGGGTGCGGAGATGGACGGCCGGCTGCTCGAGGTCCGGGGCGAGATCGGCGCGCCGGCCGACGGCACGCTGGTCGGACTCTGGGGAATGATCGGACTGCCCGAGACCGCACGGCCGACCTCCCGCCAGCAGCGTTTCTTCCTGAACGGACGGGCCATCGAGGATCGTTCGCTCTCGCATGCGTTGAAGGAGGGGTTCCGCGGGGTGATCGAGCCGGGTCGCCACCCGGTCGGCGTGCTGCATCTCGACATGGCACCCGCTCGAGTGGACGTGAACGTGCATCCCGCGAAGACGGAGGTCCGTTTCCGCGAGGCTCGTCCGCTGCATGGCCTGGTGCGTCACGCGGTGCGTCAGGCCCTCGAGGCGGCGGACCTCGTGCGGGACATCGGAATTCCCGAACCCTCCGCCGGTCCGGCGGCGCATGGAACGCCGATCGTCGAGACCCGGTCGATGCCGCCCGGGTCGCCGGTCGGCGGGCGGGTGATCCCCCGGGGCCAGTGGTCGTCGGATCCGGCACGTGACCTCGATCGGGCTCGAGCCGCGATGGAAGCGGACGGGTCGCCGGTCGTTCCCTCGAGCGGCGTCCGTCCGACCCCGGGCGTGTCGCCGGGGGATGCCGCCGCGCACCCGCCGGCGGCCGAGGTGCTTCCGACCCTCGTCGGCGAGGACGCCGTGCTCCAGGTCCATCAGTCGTTCCTCGTGACCCAGGACGCCGACGGCCTCGTGATCATCGACCAGCACGCCCTCCACGAGCGGGTGATGTTCGAACAGCTCCACGAGCGGTTCTCCCGGGGGCCGCTTGAATCGCAGCGTCAACTCGTTCCGGTCGTCTTCGACGCGGAACCGTCCGCGATCGCCGCGCTCGAGACGCTCGCCCCGCTGCTGGAGCGGTTGGGAATCGACGCGGTGCCGGCCGGGCCCCGGGGGATCGCGATCCACGCATTCCCCTCGCTGCTTCTTCATCGAAGGGTGGATCCGGCGCCGTTCCTCTCGGAACTGCTCGATCGCGCCGCGGACGGCCAGGTGGACCGGGAGGATCACGAAGCCGCGCTGTCCGAGGTCCTCGACGTGATGAGCTGCAAGGCCGCGATCAAGGCGGGTGATCGACTCGGTGAACGGGAGATCGCGGAGCTCCTGGCGATGCGCGACCGGATCGACCGCGAGGGCAGCTGTCCGCACGGGCGACCGACGCACCTTCGGATTCCCATCGCGGAGATCGAGCGTCGCTTCGGTCGATCGCCGGGTTGAGATCCCCGCTCGGCGTCGGACCGGTTTCAGCCGCCCGAGACCGGCGGCAGCACCTCGAGTCGATCGCCGTCCCGCAGCGTCGCATCCCCTCGGATGACGGCGTCATCGCGGGCGAACGCCACCGTCGACGCATGTGCCGCGAGGGCGGGGTGACGCTCGGCGGCCGCGGCGAACGCCGAGGCCGGGGTGGCTCCGGTCGGGAGTCCGAGTCGGATCGGTCCGGCCTCCTCGACCAGTTCGCGAAGAAGGGCGTGGAGGACCAGTTCGATCTCGATCTCCGCTGGCACGACGCTCATCCGCCCTCCTCGTCCGCGGTCGTCGGCGATCCGTCGCGGTACGGATGGAATTCGACCGGTGTCCCGGCCGGGACCTCGCCATCGACCACGGGAAGTCGCGCCAGTCCCGTCGTTCCCACGAGATGGACGAGGTCGCCCGAGCCTCGCCACCGCGGGATGGCGACCCCGACTCCGCCCCGGGCGTCGGTCACGAGACGAGCCGGTCGAAAGACCGGTCGACTCGAATTCGCCTTCGTGGCGGCCTGCAAGGGCAGCGAACGCGCGGGCGACGCTTTCCGAATCCCTCGAAACGCGTCGAACCACGGAAGCATCAGGATGTGGAGACACGCGAAGGCGGAGACCGGATTCCCGGGAAGTCCGACCGCGAGCGTCCGCCCGTCCGGCGAACACCAGGCCGAGAATGGTCGCCCCGGTTGCATCCGCACGCCGCGGACGAGCGTGGTCCAGCCGCGGGCGGCCCAGTGACCCGGCACGAGGTCGAGGACCCCGGCGCTGACGCCCCCGACGGTGAGGACCACGTCGGCGTCGCGGGCCGCGGCATCGAGGCCGTCGGCGATCGCGGACGGCTCGTCGACGAGGTGCCGCGAGTCGACCACGCGGCCTCCGAAGGTCGATCGATCGCTCACGAGGTCGACGAGCATCGGGCGATTCGAATCGCGGATCCGAACGTCGTCGCCGTCGCCGTCGAGCGGGTCTTCGGGAGCGCGGAGTTCATCACCGGTGCTCACCACGGCCACCCGCGGCGGAGCCTGGATCGGGACGAGCCCGCGGCCCACCGCGGCACCGCCCGTGATCGCGGCGGCCCGGACGGCGGCGTCGATCCTCGTGCCCGCCGGGACCAGCACGGCGCCGGCCGTCGCGTCGGCGCCGCGTCGATGGATGTTCCGACCCTCGCGGATCCCGGTCGAATCCACCTCGAGGGGATCTCCGCGATCGGTCGACTCGTGTTCGACGACCGTGTCGAGGTCTCGCGGTACCGCGGCGCCGGTGGCGATCGCGACGCAGCGGCCCGTGGGCACGTGAGCCATCCTCGCCCCGCCCGCGGAGATCGAGCCGTGGACCGGCAGCCCCCGACCGGCCTCGAGATCGGCGAATCGAAGGGCGTAGCCGTCCATCGTCGCGCGGTCGAACGGCGGCTGGTCCCGATCGGCATGGATCGCTTCCGCGAGCACGTGTCCGAGCAGGTCGGGATCGGTCACCGCGATCGTGGTGCGCGGTCGTTCCGGTGTGAGGGTGTCGAGCAGCCTGGCGATCGCCGCGTCGACGTCGATCGGCGCTCGGGACCGATCGTCGTCGCTCATGGCCCTTCGACCTCGAGGAAGGCGATGATGCCTTCGATCGCGACGTCCGTGGAGGGGGCGAGGTCGTGCTCGGCGAACGCGACCTCGAGCCGGCCGGCTCCGACGCCCGCCGCGGCGAGGGAGGCCCGCCAGCCGATCGCGTCGGCCGCCGGCACGATGGTGTCCGCGGCGCCGTGGACGACGAGCGCTCGCTCGCCGACCCGTCCGCCGACCTGCATCGGGTTCAGCGTGCCGAGTTCGGAGGCGATTTCGGCCGGGACCCCGAGGGCCTCGGCGAGCCAGAGCTCCATCCGTTCGGGTCGGTTGCCGAAGGTCTCGAGGATCGGCGGGGAGACGAGCACGAACGATCGCACGTCGAGATCCGCCGCGGCCACGGCGAGGAGGGGGGCGGTGGCGGAGAGTCCGATCACCGAACACGGGTGATCGCCACCGGATCGCCGGACCTCCCGGAGGAGGTTCCGCGTCGCCTCGATGCAGCCCTTCGCGTCCCGGTGGGCCTCGAAGCCCACCGGCCGGACGACGGCGTGACCCTCCTCGAGCAGCGCCTCCGCGAGCCGGTCCCCGAACTCCACGAGGCCGCGGGCCGCGGGGCGTTCCAGTTCGATTCCGAACATCGCGTCGCCGGCGAGGATCACCACCACGTCGCCGCTCGGCCGGGCGGGGGATCGGAGTTCGGCGGGCCGAGGGCGGCCGAACGCCATGTATTCGATCTGTTCGCGTCGCCACGCGCGGTGCTTCGAGGACATGGGTTCGAATGATAGTTGCGGGCGACGGCGCTCGCGGGGTCAGCGGGGGTCGTATCGATCGTCGTCGTCGCTGAGGAACCCGTTGCGTGGAAAGTCGGTGATGGTCTCGAGGAAGGACTCGTGGCCGTGGACGCCCGCGCAGGCCACGTCCTCGCACTCCACGTGGCCGTCGAGGCAGACGAGGTTCGTGCACCCGCCGTGACGAAACGCCTGCGTGCCACCGTGCACGAGCCCGAGGTCGACCTCGACGGTGTTGGATGGGGCGCGCATGAACTTGTTCGCCCCGCCGATCCAGCCCCCGTCGCCGAAGAGCGCCGTGGTCGCGGGTCGTCGATGGACGGCGGCCGGGATTCCGCGGCGAACGTGGTTCCATCCCTGCAGCAGGTTGCCGTCCGGGTCGAGGGTCGGATACCGCCCCTCGGCGCCGACGAACGTCGTGTTGTAGTTGTAGCCGGTGGAGGGATCTGCGCCGAAGGTGCTGTCGCCGCGGAAGTCGGGGCACTGGAAGACGCGGTCCTGGCCGCCGAGGTGCGTCCAGATCGGTCCTTCGGCGATCGTCCCGTCACCGCGATGCTGGAAGTCCCACGTCGTGGTCCGGACGGCGCCGTCCACCACGTGGTGGAGGATCGCCGCCGGATAGCCGCCCTGGGTCGCGAGGTAGGACTCGGCCGCGACGTGCAGCTGGCGGAGATTCGAGCGACACGCGGTGCCGCGGGCGGCCGCGGAGGCGTTCACGAGGCCGGTCGAGACCATCGCCATCAACGCGGCCACCACGCCGATCACCACCAGCAGCTCGATGATCGTGAATGCCCGGGTCGGGAGGCGTTTCGGGGCGGTTCGTCTCATCCGGTCCACCCCGCGAGCAGGAGTCCGAGGTCCGGTCCGCCGACCAGGCCGAGCCCGTCGAGATTCGCCTCGGGATCGTCGGTGCCCCAGGCCACGAGCATCAGACCGAGGTCGATTCCATCCACCCGCCCGTCTCCGTCCAGATCTCCGGGAACCGTCGGGGGAGGCGCAGGCGACACGTCGGCGATCGCGTCGATCTCGGGCGTCGAGACGTCGCCGTCGTTGGAGATCCGGACGAATCGGATCCACTCGAGTCCGATCGTCGCGAGATCGACGCCGGCGCCACCGCCCGATCCGTCGTACATCTCGAGGAGTTCGAAGTGGCCCAGCCCCGTGATCTCCTGCGGACCCATCCCGGGATCGACCGGTCGGGTGAAGTCCGCGGGCGACAGGCCGCCGGCGTCGGCGTAGGGGCCGACGTCGAGCCACCCGACGGTGGGCATGGCCGCGTCCGCCTCGACGTCGGGGACCTCGAACCACTGCTTGCCGTTCTGGCTCACCTCGATGCGGCCACCCTCCGCGTAGAGTCCGCCGGCGACGCCGGCAGGCGGTGCGAGATCGCCGAAGAACGCGTTCCCGAAGACCAGGAGATCGATGCCGAACGGGTTGGCGGGATCGTCGGTCACGGGATGATCGAAAGCGAGCACGATCGAGCCACCCACTCCCAGCGAGACGAGCTCGGAGGCGAGGAAGGCGGGCTGGAAGGGGGTCACCGCGCCGGGAAACAGGCTGCCGCCGGTGGTTCGGGTCGGCTCCCCCAGGGCCGCCTCGGGAAAGTCGTATCCCGGGACGCCGCCGACGCCGGGGTCGAAGGCGACGACTTCGGTCGCATAGGGGGAGTCCTCCGCGGCCGCGGCCATGGAGATCGCGATCAGGCCGAACATCGCGATCAGGCCGAACATCGCGAGCGGTGCGGGGAGGCGAATCGCGGAAAAGGGCCGGGTGGGCATCGAAAACCTCCGACGACCGGATTCGCGCCGGTCGGGCGGAAGATGTCCGATCGCGTCGGACATCCAGGCGACCGGGCAGGTCTTCCGGCTCCGGGCGTCTGGCGGACCGGCCTTCCCGAACCGCCGGAAAACCGGCGATGCAGTGGCTGGTGGTCCGCGAGATCGACCGGATCCGGTCGATCGTGCCCGTTACGGCGGCGCGTCCGCGGCGGCTTTGAACCGCCTTCCCTTCACGGAGGGCACGGTAGTCCGTCTCGGAGTCGTGCCCCTCGTGCCCGCGAATCGTCGCGGGGCCCGATGGTGGGCGGAGTATATCGGCTCCGCGCGTACCGCCGTCGATGGCCGCCGCAGGTTCGGGACGCGTTGACACCCTTTCACCACGCCCGGTACCCTGCCCGTCTCCACCCTCGTCATCCGGGGGGCCGGAATCGCCCGCGAGCCGATCGCGAGGCGGCCCGGGTTCGGAGACGGGAACCCGAGTTCCCACCGTTCACGTCCCGTCATCGGGACAGAGTCGAGGCTTCGGCCGGCCTCCCTTCGGAGGCAGGTCACCGCCTCCAGTCCCGTCCCCCGGTCGCGTCCAAGCGGCCGGATTCACGACCGGTCCGCCCACTGGACCGAACGCCGCCGGCGGATCCCATTGATCCGTTCCGCGGCAAACCCCGCCGACCGGCCCGGTCGGTGATGGAGGATCGATTCGATGGATCGCACGTTCCGTACCTCGACGACCACCAGCCTCGTTCGCGCCTTCGCGATCGGCGGCGCGTTGCTCACCGGATTCGAAGCCGCCGGCCTCGGCTCCACGGTGTTCGCGGCCGAGACCCCCGTCGCGCAGGACGCGGCGCAGGCGGATCGAGTCCGCATGGTCGGCGACTTCCTCCACTACGTCCTCATCGCCAAGCCGGACCTCGCCGAAGCCGCGGGTCAGAAACTGTTCGCGAGCGGGATCACCGATGGTGAACTCGCGGACATCGTCAGCGAGAACGATCTCGGCGACAAGGTCGAGCGTTCCCTGCGGCGTGGCCGCGGCATGGCGGGCGTCGGTCCCATGGTCACCGAGTTCGAGCAGCGTCTGGAGTCCGGGCGGCTGGACCTCGCCCGGGATCAGGATCGGATCAAGGAAGCCATCGGCATGCTCGATGGTTCGCTGCGGGCCCAGATGATGGGCAAGCGTCGGCTGATCGAGGCCGGCGAGTACGCGATCCCGCAACTGCTCGACGTGATCGTCTCGGGTCGCGATCCCCAGCTCGAGATCCGGGTCACGAGCGTGATCGAGGAGATCAAGCGACAGGCGGTCCTGCCGTTGTGCGCGGCCCTGCCGGAGGTCTCGCCCTCCGTGCAGGTGAAGGTCTGCCGGATGCTCTCGAACATCGGCTGGCCCACCGCGATCCCCACGCTGCTGGACGTCGCCACCACCCGTGGCACCACGCCCGAGGTGAAGGACGCCGCGATGACCGCCTTCAGGCGGCTCGGCGGGACCTCCACCGACGTCTCCTTCGCCTACACGGCCCTCGCGAAGAAGTTCTTCGACGAGGAGCAGTCCCTGGTCGCCTACCCCGGTGATCCGGCCAACATGGTCTGGAGCTACGGGCCGCATTCCGGGCTCGTGCAGACTCCGGTCGCGACCTCCATCTTCTGCCAGGTGATGGCGATGCGGAACGCGAGGGCGGCGCTCGTCGCCGATTCCTCCAACCGGACTGCGCTGGCGGTCTACGTCGCGTCGGACCTCCGCCGCGAGAACCAGATGGGCGTGAACGAATCGGATCCCTTCGCGGACGACGCCAAGTACAGCCCGCAGTTCTTCGCCACCGCCGCCGGCAGTTCGACGGCGCGATCGGTGCTCGCGATGGCGATCGACTCCAAGGACACGGCGCTCGTCCGCGACGCGATCGAGGCCCTCGGCATGACCGTCGAACGGGGCCGGATGGTGGCCGCGGGTGGCCGACAGCCGCTGCTCGAGTGCCTCCGCTACCCGGACCGTCGCGCCCAGTACGACACCGCGCTGGTGCTCGGAGCGGCGATGCCGGAGAAGGCCTTCGCGGGTGACAACCAGGTCGTGCCGCTGCTCGCCAACGCGATCCGCGCCACGAACGACAGTTACGCGGCGGTGGTCGCCTCGACCGAGGAGGATCGAAACAGCATCGCCTCGAAGCTTTCGAAGATCGGTTTCTCGGTGATCGCCAGCGGGTCCTCGTTCTACGACCTCGAGAGCGAGATCAACCGGGCCAACGGCATCGACCTCGTCATCGTCCAGGGCGACGCCTCGACGGCCGTCGAGGCCGTCGGCCAGGTCCGGAACTTCGCCCGCACCGGAGCGACGCCGGTCCTGCTCATGAACAGCGGTGCCGACAAGATCGCCATGGACCGGGAGTTCGCCGGCGATCGAGGAACGGCCTCGTTCATCAACGGCGGCACCGACGCCCAGTTCGAATCGGCGGTCGATGCGTTGATGAGCGTGGCGGCCGGCGGGCGACTGACCGAAGCGGAGTCGATGACCTACACGCGGAACGCCCTCCAGACGCTCGCGGGCATCGCCCGATCCGGCAACGGGGTGTATTCGATCTCGGACGCGGAATCCTCGCTCCTCGCCGCCATGTCCACGATCAGCGGCGGCATGCGACTCCTGGTCGCGGAAGTCGTCTCGCTCGTCGACAGCGAGGCCAGCCAGCAGTCGCTCCTCGATGCGGCCCTCGCCGCGGGTGGAAACGAGCAGGTGGCCCTGCTCGACTACGCCGCCTCCAGCGCCCGCTCGTTCGGCAACAAGGCCGCCGACCGTCAGGTCGACGCCCTGCGGCGTCTGATCGCCTCGAGCACGGGGGAGGGCAACGCCCGCACCGCCGATGCGGCCGGGCGACTCTACGGCTCGCTCGATCTCTCGCCGGACGAGACCGTCCGCCTGATCGCCGAGTGATCCGGGGGCAACGCGGCCCGTGACGGGACCGACCGGAATGCAGCTCGCCCCGGACCATCCTCGGATGTTCCGGGGCGATCTTCCTTCGGGCCCGCCGGGCGTCCCACCGGCCCACGAAGGTTTCGCGAACGGGCGGTCCTCTGGTAGGATTCCCCGCTTGCCGGAATCCTCCGTCCCCGACGGAAACGCCACCATAGCTCAGTTGGTAGAGCGAAGCTTTCGTAAAGCTTAGGTCACCGGTTCGAGTCCGGTTGGTGGCTCTCAACGATGGCACGCCTGCGAACCCGTTCGCGGGCGTGTCTTCGTTCGAGGGGATGCACGCGGCGATGGTCGTCCCATCCGGTGGTTGGATCGTCCATCGCCGATGGCACTCGGGCGGGACCCGTTCCGGGTCCGGCGATGCCGCGGTCCCCTTCCGCGTTGAGCATCCGCCCGGCCGACCCGGGAGCGGGCTCAGCCTTCGAGGATCGCGAGGGCCGCGGCGGTACGGCGTTCCATCCACAGCGTGACCCCGCCGAGGATCGCGAAGATCAGGGCGCCACCACCGCTGCAGGCGGTCCCGAGGATGGGACCGAACGCCGAGTCGAGCACCGCGACCTCGGTCGCGTCGATCACGAAGACGTCGGCGACCGCGCGGCTGGATTCGTTCACGCCGAGCTGCAGGTCGAAGGTGTACGTCCCCGCCGTCGGGAGCACCGCCGAACCCACGAGCACCGCGGTGGCGGACCGGCCCGGCCGCGAGGACGGCAGGTTCGCCCGCTGCGTGGCCTCGACCTCCACGTCGATGGCGTTGTTCGAAGCGTCCAGGATGGCCAGTTCGAAGACGAGTTCGTTGGGAGCCAGGTGGCGGGTGCCCTCGAATTCCGTGTCGGTGAGATAGGACACGAAGACCCGGCCCGCGGGAAACTCGAAGGCCGCGGTTCCGGGGGCGAGGAACCGGTGCGGGATCTCCGTCTCCATCCGATGCCGCATGTCCGCGTGCATCGTGCTCAGTTCCGTCCAGGGGGCGATCAAGGCCGCGACGCCGGCACCCACCGCGAGCACCGCGGCGATGCACAGGAGGAAGCGGCCGAGCCAGGGGCGACGGCTCCGGGCGACGCCGCGGGCGGAGACGAGTCGGGGTTCGGAATCAGTCATCGGTCTGGCTCGCCGTCCGTGGGTTCCTGCGCCGCTTCCTGATCGAACACGAGATCCATCGCCGTCCACCATCCGTCATCCGTCGGATCCGCGGTCGGGATCCTCCGCTGGTACGGCCGCATGAGGTCGTCCCACGCCCGGCAGCGAGGATCGTCGGTGTAGGTCTGGTAGTCGCGTGCAGGATCGAAGTCGTCCGGTGCGTCGAAGGTCATGAAGAGCCTGGGGCCGGTTCGCCAGATCCGCATCCGGCGGACGCCGATCGATCGGAGCCCGTGCAGCACCTCGGGCCACACCGAGGCGTGATGCAGGTCGTATTCCTCGATCCGGTCGGGATCGTCGACGAGATCGATGGTCTGGGCGAAGGTCTTCAAGAGGATCGGTTCCGGTCATGCAGCATACGAGCGTGACGGACGCGGAGTCGCCGTTACCATCGAGGAATGATCGTGGATTCGGATGATGATGCGGCCCTCGGGCGATTTCCCGGCCGTCGGTTCGATCTGCTCGTCCTGACCGCGTCGGATTCGCGACAGGCGGAGATCTACGAGCGGTCGGTTCGTCCGCTCGTCGAATGCGGGGTCCTCCCGGTCGGCGACCTGCTGGTGGTTCCGGATCCGGGCGGGCGTCGGGTCGGATCGGGTGGGGCCACGCTCGAGGCCGCGGCCCGGACGGCGATGCACCTGCACGGCGACCGTCCGTGCCGCGACCTTCGATCCACGTTCCGGGACCGGCGGGTCCTCGTGGTGCATTCCGGGGGCGAGACGCGTCGCCTGCCGGCCTTCGCCGGCCTGGGAAAGATCCTCGTCCCGTTGCCGGCGCCCGGACCGCTCGGAGCCCCGCTCACCATGCTGGAGGCGATCGTCGCGGAGTCCGGCTCGCTGCCCGGGCCGTCGGACGGACAGTTCATGGTGGTGACCGGGGACGCCGTCGTCCCGCTTCGCGGGACGACGACGGTGAATCCGCGTCGTCGGGGAATCACCGGCGTGGCCCAGCGGGCGTCGATCGAGCGTGGCCGAAGGCACGGGGTGTACGCGATCGATGCGACTGGACGCCTTCGCGACATGCTCCAGAAACCGGCCGTCGAGGAGGTGCGCGCCGCCGATGCCCTGGTGGGCGAGGGCGAACTGCTCGTGGACACCGGGGTGCTGTCCTTCGATCCCGACTCGATCGCCCGCTGGCTGGAAGCGGCCGGCGTGGTGATCGAGGCGACCGGACCGATGGTGCGGCCCGGCCTGCTCGCCGCGGTTCGCGACGGCGATGTCGGATCGATCGAGCTCTACCACGAACTCCTGAAGGCGATCCCCGAGCCGGTTTCCGACGCCGACTTCGAGGCGTTGGTAAGGGATCCCCGACGTCCCACGCGATCGAGACTTCTTGCGAACTGGCGATCCGGCGTGGTCGGGATGCCCTTTCACGTCGACATCGCCGATTCAAGGCCGTTCCTCCATCCGGGCACGACCTCGGAATTCATCGACCTCGCCTGCGAGGACGCCGATTCACCCGGCCCGGTTCGGCTCGATTCGAGGACCGCGGGGATCGTGGCGGCCCGGGACAGCGTGGTCGAAGCGTCGATCCTCGACGGGGTCGACGTGACGCTCCGTGGCCGGAACCTCGTCAGCGGCATTCCGTCGATCCCCGATCTCGAGATGGATCTCCCCGGTGGCGGTTGCGTCTTCCTCCTGCCGCTGAAGGTCGACGGACGGTCCAGATGGGTCGCGATCGCCCACCACGAGGACGATGATTTCAAGACTCGGGTCGCCGACCGCGGGACCTTCGGAGGGCGTCCGATGACGCACCCTTCGGTCCGCGAACGACTCGAGGCGGTGGTGGGGGCATCGCTGGGGACGGCGCAGACGCTTCGCGAGGTCCCGCTCTGGTCGGTGGGCACCGCGGCCGGAAGCCTGCGGCATGCGACGGCGGTCCTTCGCGGCGATCCCGTTCGCCGCGGGGATCGGATCTCCTTCGCCGACGCGCTCGCGATGCTCGACCCGGACCGACTGCTCGCCCATCGTGGTGTGCTTCGGATGGATGCGATCGAGCGTTCCGCCGTTTCGATCCTGCGCGGACATCCCACGCTCTCCGCCGATGGGCTCGCCGCCCTCGTGACACCGCGACGGGCGGGACGGATCTCCGATGCGATCGCGGGTGCGATTCCGGACGACGCGGCCGATCCCGCCGCCGCCCGCCTCGCCGCCGCGGGACATCGTTTCGCGGTTCGAGCCGGTCGTCGAGCCTCGGATGCGGGCCTCCGCACGGCCCTCGAGATCGTGGGCCGATCGGTGGCGGGTCCCGTCGAACCGACCTCCGATGCGTCCACCGCGATCGTGCTGCGCGATCAGGCGGTCTGGGCGGCCTCGCCGGTCCGCATCGACTTCGCCGGCGGCTGGAGCGACACGCCGCCGATCTGCAGCGACCTCGGTGGCACCGTCGTGAACGCCGCGGTGCTGCTCCACGGAAAGCAGCCGATCCAGGCGATGGCGAAGCTCGTCGAGGAACCGGTGATCAGCGTGCACAGCGTGGATCTGGGTCGGAGTCGCACCTTCACCACCACGCGGGCGCTGCACGCACCGAGCGTTCCATCCGACTGGACGACCCTCCCGCGGGCGGCGCTGCGGCTGGCGGGAATCGCACCCGCCGATCCTCGCGCCTCGCTTCGTCGCCGGCTCGAACGGCTCGGGGGCGGCATCGTGCTCACGCTCTATTCCGCGGTTCCGAAGGGATCGGGCCTCGGGACGTCGTCCATCCTCGGGGCGACCGCGCTGGCCTGCCTCGGACGTCTGGTCGACGCGGGTTGGGATCCGGACCGGATCGTGGAGCGGACCAGCCTGCTCGAACAGGTGATGACGACCCGCGGTGGTTGGCAGGACCAGGTCGGGGGGGTCTACGGCGGGGTGAAGATCACGCGTACCGCGCCCGGCCCCGTGCAACGTCCGACGGTCGAGATCCTCGAACCGCCGGTGGGTTTCCTCGAGGCGCTGGAAGCGAGATCGGTGCTCGTCTACTCGGGGGAGAAGCGTCTCGCGCGCGACATCCTCGAGAAGGTCCTGGGCCGCTATCTCGCCCGGGAACCGAAGGCCCTTCGGATCGTCGACCGACTCAAGCGCGGGGCGGAGGCGATGGCGGCGGCCGTCCGTGACGGCGATGCGGAGGGCTTCTGCGACCGGGTCGCCGAATACTGGGCACTGAAGCGGGCGTTCGATCCGGCGGCGACCAACGCGCGGATCGAGGCGATCGCCGCGGCGCATGATCCCGACGTCGCGGCCTGGGAGCTCCCGGGTGCCGGCGGCGGTGGATTCGTCCTGATGCTCGCCCGGGACGAGGCGGCCGCCTCCCGAATCCGGGATCGAGTGGATCGAAATCCCGCGAACGAGCTCGTGCGACGCTTCCCCCTCGAGATCGACCGGGAGGGCCTGCGGGTCACGGTGCTCTGAGGGATCGGATCAACTCCACGCGATGAGCAGGATCCCGATGTCGGCCGAGTCGGTCGTGCCGTCGCCGTTCAGATCCGCCTTCGCCGTACCCCAGGCCGCGATCAGGAGGCCGAGGTCCGCCGCGTCGACGATCCCGTCGCCGTTGAAGTCGGCGGGATTCGGCGGGTTCAGCGGTTCGCATTCGACCAGCAGGACACCTTCCCCGGCCGAACCGTCGGGACTGCCGACCCGAACGATGAGCACCTGCCCCTCGAGGGCCAGACTGGAGACGGACGCGTCGTCCTCGCATTCGTCGTCACCGCAGGCAAAAGGGCTTTCGCCGGCCGTCGGGCATCCGCCGGTTCCGTCGAAGACGTCGATCCGGCTGTCGAACCCGGCCCCGCAGGTGGAGATCGTGAAGGTGCCGGTGCACGGGGCGACGAAGCGGAACCAGACGTCGGCCTCGACCTGCGGACCGTTCCCGGTGCTGCAGTTGAGCGTGCTGGGGATCCCGCTCGCGGAGGCGCCGATGGTCGAGAAGGACGTCGGGCCCTCGGCGATCTTCGTCGCGGCGCCGCAGTCGTCGTTCGAGGGTGGTTCGACCGGGTCGCATTCGATCAGGCCGTCGAGGTCGTACCCCGAGACGTACTCCCAGATCGCGGAAGTCGCGAAGCCGGGGACGACGTGGTCGCCCCCCTGAATGCGGAAGTGCTGGACGCCATGGCATCCCTCGCCGGGTCCCCAGGTGTATCGAGTGACGCCGCCGCCGAGGGAGACGACTTCGGGATCGGGTTCCGACTCGTTCTTCGCGACCCAGAGGGCGTTCTGTTCGGTCACGGAAGCGACCCAGCTGGCCCCGTTGTAGGGCGCGTAGAAGTCCTGGGTTCCGAGGATGTGGCAGACCGCGGTGGGCAGGCCCGCCGCGCAGTCGTCGTAGGTCGACCGGTACATGCTCGCGGCGACCGGGGCGATGGCGGCGATCTCGTCGCTCTTCACGCAGGCGAGGTCCCAGACGAAGCTGCCGCCCATCGAGTAACCGCCCGCGTAGATTCGGTCTCGATCCGCGTTGTAGCGCTGGGCCAGATCGTCGATGACCGCGCTGGTGTAGGCCAGGTCGATTTCGTAGTTGCCATTGGTCTCGCCCTGGCCGAGGTCGTACCCCCAGCAGCGGCATGATTCGATCACGTCGGGCCAGGCTTCGGGGTAGACGAGAATGAATCGCTGCGAGTTCGCGAGCGGACGGAAGTCGGCCTCGAAGACCCCGTCATTGGCGTCCCCGCCGCCGCCGTGGAACCACATCATGACGGCAAGGTTCTCCGACGGATCGAAGCCCGGCGGAAGGTGGACGAGGTACCGGCGGTTCAGGCCGTCGACGTTCAGGGGGATCGAGGTCTGTCCGAGGGCCGCGTCCGCCGGGAGCAGCACGCACGCGAACAGGATCGGACCGATGAGGCGACGCAGCATGTTGACGGATCCTTGGAGGGAGGGACGGACGATTCAAGTTAAGCCGCATCTCCGGCGGAAGCCAACGCATAACGGACGAATTCGCGATACCGCCTCGGATCCGGTCACGACGAATCGGGTCGAACTCGATCTCCGGGACCATGCGGGGACCGCGAGGTTCGACCGAACCGTCATGATCGGACCTCGTTCGGCCGGCAGCGTGCCGAAGGTGCGGATTCGATCGCTTCGCGTCCTCGATCGCCCACCGGCGACGGGCGTCGGATCGAAGACCCTCGCCCCCATCGGTCGGGCCCGGAAGGATCGTGACGTGGGATCGCGGCGAATTGTGCCGAAGCGGCCGCTTCGGTACGGTGGCGCCCGTCGGCGAGCCGCCGATCCAACGGAGAACCCCAGAAATGTCCCATCCCGCCGATCCTCGTCGTCGATCCTTCTTCGGGGGCCTTGCGGGGCTCGCAGGCCTCGGCGCCGTGACGACGTTTTCGCGTCCCGCCGCCGCCGCGGACTCCGGAGAACCGACGATGCCACCGAACCAGATCTCCCTCGCCCAGTGGTCCCTGCATCGGGAGATCTTCGGTGGCAAGCTCGATCCGCTCCGGTTCGCCGAAGTCACCATGACCCGGTACGGACTGGCCGGTTGCGAGTACGTGAACAGCTTCTACAAGGACAAGATCGGTACGCCCGGATATCTCGCGAGCCTGAAGAAGGTCGCCGACGATCACGGTGTCAACTCGCTGCTGATCATGTGCGACGGCGAAGGCGCCCTCGGTGACCCCGACGAGAAGAAGCGACGGCAGGCCGTCGACAACCACCAGCGATGGCTGGAGGCCGCGAAGTTCCTCGGCTGCCATTCGATCCGGGTGAACGCCCAGTCCGCGGGAACCTGGGACGAACAGCTGGACCGGGCGGCCGACGGGCTCGCGATGCTCTCCGAGAAGGCCGCCCCCTTCGGACTCGACGTGCTCGTCGAGAATCACGGTGGGCTCTCCTCGAACGGCGAATGGCTCGCGGGCGTCATGACGAAGGTCGCGATGCGGAACTGCGGCACCCTGCCGGATTTCGGCAACTTCAGCCTCGGCGGTGGGAAGTGGTACGACCGCTACAAGGGCGTCACCCAGCTGATGCCGTTCGCGAAGGCGGTCAGCGCCAAGAGCCGGAAGTTCGATGCCGACGGCGTCGAATCGGAGACGGACTTCGCCCGGATGATGGAGATCGTCCGGTA
>MDTG01164540.1_pt1 | contig 19929 bp, 24 predicted proteins | sample 811421 | NCBI WGS metagenome assembly MDTG01 (sample SAMN05326645, study PRJNA326480) | marine metagenome | isolation source: seawater | place: Pacific Ocean: South East | collected 2011
AAAGTTGAAGCCACAAAATTTACAGAAGTGGGTTACGTTGGCAAGGAAGTTGATTCAATAATTAGAGACTTAACAGAAATAGCTATAAATCAAGCCAAATCAAAAGCTATGTCTCGAGTTTATCGAAGATCTGAAGAACTTGCTGAGGAAATAATTCTAGATCATTTATTGCCTCAAAGGAATTCTGATACAGGGAATAATATGGATATTAATGATTCATCTAATAACAAAGAATCACGTCAAACACTCAGAAAAGAATTAAGGGAAGGGAAATTAGATGATAAGGAAATTGAGATTAGTATTCAGGCTAACAATCCATCATTTGAGGTCATGGCGCCACCTGGTATGGAAGAAATGACAGATCAACTCCAAGGAATGTTTAAAAATCTATCTAATAATAAGACTAAATCTCAGAAAATGAAAATCAAAGATGCCATGCTTGTAGTTGCTGAACAAGAAGCGAAAAAGCTTGTTAATGACAATGATATTAAACAGGATGCTATTAAACAGGTAGAACAAAATGGTATTGTTTTTATTGATGAGATAGATAAAGTGTCATCCAGGTCAAATGCAAATGGTGCTGATGTTTCTAGAGAGGGTGTACAGAGAGATTTATTACCATTAGTAGAGGGTAGCACCGTGAATACAAAGCATGGGCCAATAAAGACAGACCATATACTATTCATAGCATCAGGAGCTTTTCATTTATCTAAACCATCAGATTTAATACCCGAACTTCAAGGAAGGCTACCTATTAGAGTCGAACTTAATGCTTTATCTGTTGAAGATTTTGAAAAAATTTTAGAGGAACCAAACTACTCTTTAACAGAGCAGTACATAGCTTTGATGAAAACAGAAGGCGTTGATATTAAATTTGCTAAAAGTGCGATTAGAAGACTATCAAAAATTGCATGGGCTGTTAATGAAAAAACTGAAAATATAGGTGCTAGAAGACTTCATACAATAATGGAGCGCTTACTTGAAAAATTATCTTTTGAGGCAAGCGATAGGAAAGAGACTAAAGTTACAATAGATGCAGACTATGTAGACAAATATTTAATTGAGTTTGCTGAGAATGAGGATTTAAGCAGATACATATTATGATAAAACCAACTGAATTAAGGTACATTAAAAAAACTAATACATTATCAATTACGTTTGAAGATGGATTTAGCAATGATATAACTTCTGAGTATTTAAGGTGTTTTTCTCCATCAGCTGAAGTCAAAGGTCATGGACCAGGGCAAGAAAAATTACAAGTGAATAAAGAAGATGTAATGATTGATAGACTTGAACCTGTTGGCAATTATGCAGTAAGAATAATATTTGACGATGGGCATGATACAGGTTTATATTCATGGGATCACTTATATAGTTTATGTAAAAACTATCAAGAAAACTGGCATAAATATTTAGAAAGATTAAAAGAAGCAGGGCATATTAGGAAAAAACCATGACAAAGAAAAAGATATCTTGTGATACAGCGCCTTCGGCAATAGGTACTTATTCGCAAGCTATTCAAGTGGATAAACATACTTATATATCAGGTCAAATTCCACTTGATTACAAAGATATGAGCATAGCTGGTGATTCCTTTGAGGATCAGGTGAAAGTTGTTCTAAATAACTTAAGAAATATTGCTACAACATCCGGTTGTGATTTGAACGATTGTGTGAAATTAACAGTATATTTAAAAGATCTTGAGAATTTTTCTATTGTTAATGCTGTTATGAAAGATTTTTTTGATCAGCCGTACCCAGCTAGGGCAGCCGTTGAAGTTAGTAGATTACCAAAAGATGTTAGCATTGAAATAGATGCAATATTATATAAAAAATAGGCTATGAAAGAATATTCTGATTGTACCTCTCAGAGTATTACTTTACTAAATGGCGTAGGGATAAAAACAAAACAATTACTTTCTCAGTTAGGAGTAGAGACACTATTTGACTTGCTATCAATGGTTCCTGCAGATTTAGTTGATAAATCAGATACAAAAAATATAACTAATCTTGAAAATGGCGACTTTCTTGTAATTTCTGGTGAAATTTTAAAAACAACTAGAACAAGTAATTTCAAACCAAACTATATATTGACAATTCAATCGGATGTAGGACCAGTAACAGTTCGATTTATTCACAAGATTATTATATTTATGAATTTGAAAAAAGGAATGCGGATCCGGGCTTCTGGAAATGTTATTAAAAAGTCCAGAAAACTAGAATTAATACATCCTGAGGTTGAAATTATAAGAGATAATATACAACTTATGGAAATAATGCCTAAATACTCAGTACGAGGGAAGATTTCTCAGTCAAAAATCAGAAATTTAATTAGACAAGCATTTTCGATATTCTCGAATGAATATAATTTTACAGCCCTAGATAAATATTTTAATGATAAGTTTAAATCAATGTCGTTACTCAAGGCCATGAAAAAGCTTCATTTTCCTGAAGGAGATTATTTTGAGGCATGTAAAGAATATAGTTCTGCAAGGCAAAGACTTATTCTAGAAGAGATATATCTTCATAAGCATGAATTTATGGAAACTATGTCAAAATATAAAGAAAAAAAATCTTTTTTACTATCAGTTGATTCAAAAATATTAATGAATTTCTGTTCTTCTTTACCGTTCAAACTTACAGATGGTCAGAAAAATGCTCTGAATGATATTAAAAAATCATTTAATGTTTCAAGCCCTTCCAAAGTTTTAATACAAGGTGACGTTGGTTGTGGCAAAACCATTGTTGCAATCATTGCAACTTTTCATGCAGTCATTAACGGCCATCAATGTCTTGTTTTAGTTCCAACTGAGATCTTATGTAATCAACATTTTAAAACATTTACTAAATACTTAAAAAATTATGGGACTATCGAGATGGTCAGTGGTAAAACTTGCGAAAAAGATAAATTATCAATAAAACATAGAATAAAAAATGGAGAGATATCTATACTTGTAGGTACACATGCACTTTTATACAATGAATATTCTTTTAACAGTCTTGCTTTAGTAATTATTGATGAGCAACATAAGTTTGGTGTAAAGCAAAGAGAAAAAATTTCATCTACATATGAAAAACAGCCTCACTTAATTTATATGTCAGCTACACCAATTCCTAGAACACTAGCTTTAGTCTTATACGAGAATATGAATTACATAACTATAGAAGATAAGCCTTGTGATAGAAAACTTATCAATACAAAGATTGTTAATGATCAAAATAGACAAAAAGTTATTTCATCTGTTCATGAACATTTGAATAATAACATGCAGATATATTGGGTATGCACTAAAGTTGAAGATACATTAGATGATAATATTCAATCTGTAAAAATATTTTCTGATACTATAAGAAAATCCTTTCCTCAACATAAAGTTTCACTTTTACATGGCAAGCTAACATCTGAAGAAAAAATAAAAATTATTAATAATTTTCAACACGGGAAAATTGATATATTAGTTGCGACTAGTGTAATTGAGGTCGGTGTTGATTGTCCTAATGCTAATTGCCTTGTAATAGAAAACTCAGAGTTATTTGGACTAGCTCAACTGCATCAGCTTAGGGGGCGGGTCGGCAGAGGTAAAGATCAAGGATATTGTTATCTTGTGCATTCATCCTCTACAAAACCTATATCTATAGATAAATTGAGCTATTTAGAGGAACATCATTCAGGTTTTGATGTTGCTGAATATGACTTGAAATTAAGAGGCACAGGGACATACCTGGGGAATAAACAGTCTGGAATGCCAGATAATTACAGAATATCAAGCATTAATGACATTATGGATAACATTAAATACATAAAGAGTTTTGAATATGAATTACCATCTACTAAAATTAGAGAGTTAAAAAAACGATGGAATATTAAAAAGGCTAATGAAATACAGCTTTAGTAAAAAATGGTTTGCCGAGAGAAAGTTAAGAGATCTTCCAAACAACCTAAAAAGACTACTTATTGATAACTCTTCTCTAACTAAAAGAATTGTTAAAAATAATGCTCATGTAAAATTTATATCATCAAAAGTTAATCTTACAAATGGTTTTAGTAATAGTTCAAAAAAATTTTCTTTTGTTAGAAAAGTAGAAATAAACGGAAATCTTGATAAACCCATTACAGCAATATCTTATACTCCAGTTGGGTATCTGAAAGGAAAGATGATATGTATAAAATATTTGAAAGAAAAATCTTTAGCATCATTACTTTATAGAAACCCTAAATTTGTAAAAGATAAAATCAATTATATTGTTTTAAATGACTGTGTAATAAGAGTAACTATTTATAAAAAAAATCGTGTAAAAATACGTGTAGAGGAAAAATTTCCAAAAACTAATAACTATTCAGATTTATCTTTGATCAATTGCAGGAAGAAGTTGGTTAATTGAATCTAACTTCAGAATTGTCTTAGTATCCTGAAAATCCTCATCGCCAACATAAACTGCAGATGAGACGCCTGCCGATAAAGCGACATTTATATTTCTGATTGTATCTTCCACTAAAACTGTTTTTTTAAAATCTAACTTATACTTAGAACGAAGCATGTACCATAACTGTATATCTTCTTTAACATAATAAAGTTCATGTGCACATACCATTTCATCAAAGTATGGCGCAATGTTAAACTTCTCTAGTTTGATATTCAATGTTTTTCGGTGTGCGTTAGTAACTAAGATTAATCTAATATTTTTTTTAAGCTCTGATAGAGTATTGATCACATTATTATATAGTTTAATTCTACTTAAACTTTCTTTTGATCTTTTCTCAGCTTCAATATCAATCCCTAGCATATTTGACCAGTAATCTAAGTCATACCAGTCTTTACTATTCTTCTTGTAATTAAAAATCTGTATTGCTAAATGCTTTGCATCATCAAATTCTATATTCTTCTTTTTAGACAACACGCTAGGAACATGATTTTGCCAGAAATCATTATCATATGTGTTGTCTAAGATCACCCCATCCATATCTATCAATAAACACTCTATATCTTTTCTTATCACTGTCATTATTGTATTATCTTTCATAATCATTATACATCATGCCTAAAATACTCAAGAAAAAAACAATATATAAGTCAAAACTTTTTAATATTAAGCAAGCTGATATCAAATTCGGAGATAAGATACTCAAGTATGAAATCATATCTGGCACCGGTAAAGGAGCTGTACTTGTTGTTCCGATTATTGGGGACGATATCATATTTATTAAAGAGTATGCTGCTGCAGTTGATAGTTATATGGTTACATTTCCTAAAGGGAAAATAGATAAGGATGAAAATATGTATGAGGCAGCAAATAGAGAGCTACAAGAGGAGATAGGTTATAAATCAAATGATATTAAGTTTATTAAGAAAATTTATTTAGCACCGGGGTATATTAATCATATAACATATATTATGTTTGCGGAGGATCTAACAGAGTCTAGTTTGCTAGGGGATGAACCAGAAAGGCTTGAGCAAATAAGAGTCAATAAAGACGAGCTACATAAGTTTCTTGAAACTTCAGAAATCATTGATTCGAGAGTTTATTCTGCTTTAAATTATTTAATGAAATGAATGATATTAACTTTGAAAATTATATAAGTAGCTTCTATAGCTTATGCAGAGATCTAGGTAAATTACAAATTGATGAGCAAAAAAATCTAGATATTAATTTAAAATCAGATAATACACCAGTTACAAATATAGATTTACACTCAAGCAAAGTAATAGTGCAACATATCTCCGAGAACTTTCAGAATGACATTGTCATATCAGAGGAAAGCCATACTAATAATAAAGGGAATTCTTGTTACTGGCTAATTGATCCTATTGACGGAACAAAGAACTATATTAAAGGAGGCTCTGAATTTTGTATTTGTATCTCATATATAAAAAATAACTATCCAAATTTTGGAATAATATATATTCCTGCTACGCAAGAATTTTATTATGCAATGGCAGGAAAAGGATCTTTTCTGATTGATAATTCAACATATCAACCTAAAAGAATTACAAATACAAATGTACGGAATAATATATATGTCAGTTCAGCTATAAGAGAGTCTCTAGTAGATATGCTGAAAACGAATTTTAAAAACTCTAATCTTATTTATATGTCTAGTGCCGTGAAGTTTGTTAAAATCGCACAAGGGGAAGGACATCTATCATTAAGGCTTGGCCCAACTTACGAGTGGGATACTGCTGCTGGCCAATGTATTGTCGAGGAATCAGGTGGGTTATTTCTTAATAAAGACTTAAAAAGGTTCTCTTATGGCAATACTTTTAATTATATGAATGCCCCATTTTTTGTTATTAATGGGGATATCAAAAAGTATGAAAATACTATTTATCAGAGCCTTTCTTTGGTTGGATAGACTTGATAAATGCTTTCTTATTGAGTTTCTTCATAAGTTTATATTTCCCAAGCACGCTTTTGCACCAAGTTCCCATAGTTTTTTCGTAGTCTCTTAGTTTATTATTATCAGCCATAGGATTTAATTGTATGCTATCATTTTTTAGTAATTATGTTGAAACAACTTTTTTCTACAATATCGCCCGAAGGTTATTATAAATTTACGACCGTAATTATACCATGGCTTTTGATTATTGCTCTAACCTTGATTATATATGGATTATACTTAGGTTTATTTATAGCTCCGTCAGACTATCAACAAGGCGATGCATTTAGAATAATGTATGTTCATGTTCCCAGTGCATGGGTTTCATTGTTTGCCTATTCTGTTGTTTTTTTCTCAGCACTTATCTCTCTAATTTGGCATATAAAAGTTTATGACACAATACTGCTTGCTTCTTGTAAATTAGGAGCTCTTTTTACTCTATTTACATTGATAACAGGTGCTATATGGGGAAAACCTATGTGGGGAACATGGTGGGCTTGGGATGCTCGGCTTACTTCAGAACTAATCTTATTCTTTATTTATATCTCAATTTTATTACTATACGGCTCTTTCGAAGACAAGAAAAAGGCAACTACTTCGGTAAATATTCTAGCTATCGTCGGATTTATAAATATTCCTATTATCCATTTTTCAGTTGAGTGGTGGAACACACTACATCAAGGCCCATCAGTAATTAAATTAAGTGCCCCTAGTATTGCAGGAGAAATGCTTACTCCTCTAATTATTACAGCTGTTGGTTTCACTTTATTTTTTTTAGGGACAATGTTTAAGTCATCTCAAAATATTCTACTAGAAAATGAAAAAAATAAATCCTGGACTAAATCAGTCTAGGCTATTCTTTAAACCTATGCATGATGCAAAAGGAGAAATGATCAAAAAAAGAACTAGTAATAAAATTAAAAAGAGCAGTTCTGAAGAATAACTAATACCTGCAGAAGAATTATAGACTGCACTTGTACCAAAAATTAAAATAGGAATATCTAAGGGAAGCACAATTGTAGATAATAAAAGATTATTACCCTTAATTGATAAAGTTAATGACGCTGCAATGGAGCCAATAAGAGATATTGCAAAGGTACCAAAAAATAGACTGACAAATAAAACATATGATGTGCCTATATCACCGGTTAGTAATGTATTCATTAAGCTCCCAACAACCACTAATGGTAAAATAGTAAAACACCAATAAGAAAATATCTTTGCTAATATATTAATTTCAAGAAGTTCTGAGTTAATTACAATTCCTTCTAATGTACCATCTTCAAAATCATCCTTATATAGTATATCCATATTGAGTAAGCTTACTAAAAGGCATGCCAACCAAATGATTTGAGGTAAAATATTTTTATATCCCTGTATAGTTGTATTTTCTAAGCTTATAGAAAAAAAAGTAAGAATTAACAATAAATAAACAATCGGCATAAATATTTTTGTACCAGAATTGAGAATAACTTTCATATCCCTAACGACTATTGAAATGAAAACTCTTAGCATAATTCTATATTTTTAAAACCGTCTTTTTGTTCATGGCTTGTTATAATAATAGTCCCTGAGTTTTGTATATGGGTATTTATCTTCATGATAAACCTATCTACAACATCTTGATCTAGACCAGTAAATGGCTCATCTAAAATCCATATTTTGTTGTTTACCAGTGTTGCGGCAACGAGACTAACAATTTTTTTTTGTCCATGAGATAAATACTTTACTATGTTCTGACCTGAAATATTAATATTATAAAAACTTAATTCATTCTCTATATCAACTTTTCTTCTTTCTCTATTCAAGTTTAAAATGTAGTCTAGATTATCGTATACACTAAGTTCGTTTTTTAAACCATATTTGTGACCAATGTAGAAGATATCTTCATTAGGAATGATATTGAGGTTAACTGAAATTCTTCCTGAAGATGAGTTAGTAATTCCTGCGATAATTTTTATTAGACTTGTTTTACCTGAGCCATTCTTGCCAAATATATTTATTTTCTCTCCTGAAAATATTTTTAAGGAGAAGTCTTTAATTATTTTTATATCTTGCTTGAAAAGACTGATATTTTCTATGTCAATAAAACTCTTGCTCACTTTATAGAAGTTTCTTCTCAGAAACTACAATTCCATCTGGATCAGAATATATATATTCATTTTCTCTGAATGTAATACCTGCAAAACATACGTCTAACCCATAATTTCCTATATCCTTTTTTTCACTTTTGTTAGGAACTAAATTAAGGGCTTTTATTGCAATTGAGATTCTATTTATTTCTATGCTATCTCTTATACATCCATTAACTATTATACCTGACCAATTATTCTGAACTGCTAATGCAGCTAAATTATCACCAACTAGTGCACACTTATTTGAGCCTTTTCCATCAATCACCATGATACAACCATCACCATCTGTCTGAAGAAGTTTTTTCACATAAGAGTTATCTTCTATAGCCTCAACTGTTTTTATAAGGCCATGACAGTGCGTATTAGAACCAAATGATCTAAAAATAGGTTGAGCTATTAAAAGATCATGGTCATCGCATAAATCAGCTGTGTTAAATTTACTCATCTTTTATTATAAATTTTATTTTTTTTAATATTAGCAGAGCAGGTATAGCTATTAAAGAACAAAAGACAAAGTAAAGATCCCAGTTCATTAATTCTACCAAATATCCTGAAGTTCCAGATAAAAATGTCCTAGGTAATGACATCAATGCAGTCATTAGTGCAAATTGCGTTGCAGTAAAACTTTTTGATGTCATGCTTGCAATGAATGCTAAATATGCAGTGTAACCCATACCTGCAGCTAGGTTTTCTAGGCTTATGACAGCTATCAACATAGGTAGATTATTGCCAGTGTAAAATAATACTGAGAACCCAAGAGTTGCTACCAATTGGAAAATTCCAAAAATAATGAGTGATTTAAAAAGACCAATTTTTAATGATAAAGCACCACCAATGAATGCACCTAGCAACGTTGCCCCTAAGCCAAAAAATTTAACTACAGTTCCTATCTCAGTTTTTGAAAACCCTATATCCAAGTAAAAATTCGTGCTCAAAGAATGAGCCATAGTGTCCCCTACTTTATACAGTAAGACAAATAATAAAATTAAATATGGTGTGTAGTTTTTTAAATTGCTGCCACTGTCTTGGTATCTACTAAAAAATTCTTTGAAAGGTTCTACAATTGATTCTTTGAGGTTGTATGGCCTGATTTCTACTTTTGGTTCATCACTCATAATCGTAGTCAACACTCCGAGTAACATGATTAAAGACATAAGAGTATATACAAAAGCATATGAATATATGTCAGCTAGTATTAGACCGCCTGCGCCTGCAGCTAGTGCACCTATCCTATAGCCTAATACATATGCAGATGCACCAATAGTTTGTTCTTTTTCAGCAAGACTTTCTCTTCGATATGCATCAATAAGAATATCTTGTGACGCAGAGAAGAAGGTTAAAGCTAAAGATAGAATTGCAACATTAAATAAATTAATTTCTGGATTAGATTGACCAAGTGCAAAAATTGAAATAATCAACATAATTTGAATAATTAATAACCACCCACGTCTTCTTCCAAGACGAGATATGATATATCTGTCAAATATTGGTGCCCACAAAAACTTAAGGGAGTATGGAAGGCCTATCAATGCAAATAATCCTATTGTAGATTTTGAAACCTCTTCATCAGTAAGCCATGCTTGCAGTAGTGTAATAGTCAGAAGCAAAGGCAAACCAGACACAAAGCCCATAATCATGGATGTGATTATTCTCTTCTCCAGATATGGCAAAAGAATATCTTTTATAGAATTAAGCATCATAATTTATTACCAATGGAGCATGATCTGAATATCTAGATTTGTTATAAACAGACACACTTTTAATTTTCCTTGAAAAGTTTTCTGTAACCATCTGGTAATCTATTCTCCAGCCAACATTATTGTTATAGGCATTTCCTCTATTAGACCACCAGGTATAGATATCGGATCTCTTACACTTCTCTCGAAAAGCATCTCTCAATCCCACTTTATTAATTAGCTTTGTCATCCATTCTCTTTCTCGTGGTAAGAAACCAGAATTCATCTGATTAGTTTTCCAATTCTTTATATCATCTTTTGTGTGAGCAATGTTATAGTCACCACAAATTATCATTTCTCTTCCATTCTTAACTTTACTCTTAACAAATTTCTCAAATAAATTCATAAATTCATACTTAAGCAACTGTCTTTCATCACTCGATGAGCCAGATGGAAAGTATATAGATACAATATCAAAATCTTTGAATTCAACTAATAGAAAACGACCTTCCTTTTCGAATATTGATTTTGAAAATGATTTTTTTATACTTAGCGGTTTATGTTTTGTGTAAACTGCAACACCACTATATCCTTTTTTTTCTGCAACATTCATGTACCTTTCATAGCCTTTAAGTAAAAAACTATTCTCAGAAACTTGTTCTTCAAGTGCTCTTGTCTCCTGCATGCAGATAAAATCTGCTTTAGTCTTCTTAAGCCACTCAAAAAGCCCTTTCTTCTGACTTGCTCTAATACCGCAAACATTGATTGTTATAACTTTCATTTTACTATTAAGGATATGTTATCATTAATTGGTGGATGCTCACTATGTTTAATAAAAAACAAGAATTTATTGAGTTTACAATTAACGAGGATATTCTACGTTTCGGAAATTTTACTCTAAAATCGGGAAGAAATAGCCCATATTTTTTTAATACGGGATTATGCAATAATGGCCTTTTGTTATCTAAATTAGCTAGTTTTTATTCTGATTACATCAAGAGCAAATCCCTAAAGTATGATTTTATCTTTGGGCCTGCATATAAAGGCATTACATTATGTTCATCAATATCTCATAGTCTATATGTACACCACTCTATTAATTCACCTTATGCATTTAATAGAAAAGAAACAAAAGACCATGGAGATAAAGGAAACTTTGTAGGATGCGAGGTTAAGGGAAATGCACTTATTGTGGATGATGTAGTTTCATCAGGTGCCTCAATAAGTGAATCTATTGAACTATTAAAGAAAAAAAACTCAATCTGCAACGATGTTCTTGTAGCATTCGATAGGATGGAAATAGGTAAAACAAAATCTGCGTCATGTGAATTAGAAACCGTACATAGTGTTAATATGCACCACTTAATTGATTTAGATGATATATATGATTATATTAAATCAAATTCTAAATATAAGAAATATATTCAGAGCATGGACGAGTACATGAATAACTATAAGGCTTCTAAAAAAGAAGTTTAGCAGCAATAATCAATGTTACCAACTGATAGGACATTTTAATAATTTTATTTGATCGGCTTATTGCGAACATTGCTCCAACATATCCACCAATAAACGACCCTATTAATAAAACTGGCAATATTGATAAGTCAATACTTGAGATGAGATACAAAGTCACTGCTCCTATTAAATTAAAAAATAGCCCTATAATTAAAAGAGTGTATCCAACGGCTTCTTTAAAGCTCATACCATATAATTTTGTTAACATCAGAGTGTAAAGTAATCCGGTACCAGCTGACAGTGATCCATTTAAAAATCCTATTATAAAAAGTAAAAAATATTCAACTATAGGGGATGCTGTATTTTGTGTTTGTGACTTGTTTTTTACAAAAGAGAGTATGAAAACGATAAAAATTAGTATACCAAGAAGTTTTTTTGCTATTTCTCCATCAATGAAGCTTATTGATAATGCACCAATAATAACTGCAGGCAAGCCAATTAAAAGACCATCCTTAATTAATTTATTTTTAGGCCTATTATTTTCAAAAAATTTTAGAGAAGCACCTAACCCTAGAAGAACAGTTGAGATTTTATGAGTTGCTAATGCAACAGGGAAGGTAATTTCGAAAAGAAGTAATATTACAGGCAATTGTATTATACCAGCGCCACCTCCAGAAAAAGCGGAGAATAAGTTAGAAAAAAAAGATACAATAAATAAGTAAAAATAATCCAATCTTTATGTTCTTTTTATCATGGTTCCAACACCATCATCTGTAAATAATTCAAGCAACAGAGCATGATCAATAGTTCCATCTATAATTTGAACATTTTCAACGCCGGATGATACTGCTTCAAGGGCTGACTCAATTTTAGGTAACATACCAGAAGATATTATACCCTTTTTCATAAAGTCTCTGGCTTGATCAGCATTCATAGATTTTACTAAATTCCCTTTACCATCAAAAATTCCAGTTGTATTTGTTAGAACAAGATATTTTCCTGCCTGCAGTATCTTTGCTATTTTACCGGCTACTATATCTGCATTTATATTGTATGTTTTAAAATCTTCTCCAATACCGATAGGCGCAATAACCGGAATGAATGATGTAGCTTCTAATAAATTTACAACACTAGGATCAATACTCGAAACCATTCCAGTATTTTTAAAATCAAAGTTCTTAGTTTTTCCCTCTCCAACCATCTTCTTTGCCCTTATTAGGCCACCATCCTTTCCAGATAAGCCTACTGCTCTTCCTCCGTGGGTTGTTATCAGATTGACTATTTCTTTATTTATAGAGCCGCCTAAAACCATCTCAATCATATCAATTGAATTTTCATCAGTTACTCTCATGCCATCCACAAATTCCGATTTTATACCCATTTTTTCAAGATAGCTTGTAATCTGTGGGCCTCCTCCATGAACTATTACTGGATGCAATCCCACTTGTTTTAGGAGCACTACATCTCTTGCAAAATTATTCTTGAGCTTGTCATCAATCATGGCGTTTCCGCCAAACTTGATCACTATAACTTTGTTTGCTAATTTTTGGATGTAAGGTAATGCCTCAATTAATACATTTGCTGTAGTAGGCATATTTGCTGCACTCTCTCTTAGTAATACTTTTTTGTTCATAATTTTAGAACGGTAAGTCTAACTTATTATCAATTTCAAGAATAGCATTTTTAATATCATTTTGGATATTTTTTAATTCTCTCATAGATATAGATTCAAATCTTAGTGTTATTTTAGGCGATGTGTTTGAAGCTCTTACAAGCCCCCAAGATTGATTATTACTAATTTTAATTCCATCTAAAAATGAGATATTATAACTATCCAATGATTTATTTTTTTTAAGCTCAGCTATAAACTTAAAGTGATCATTGTCAGGAAAATCTATATCAATTTCCGGTGTAACGAAAGTCTGAGGGAGATTCGTTAGTTCTTCAAGTAAGTTAGGCTCATTTGATAGAACTTCTAAAAATCTGAGAAAAACATATATTCCATCATCAAACCCATACCATTTATCATTAAAGAAGATGTGTCCACTTAACTCTCCACCTAAATCTGCATTCTCATCCTTTATAGTTTGTTTAATATATGAGTGCCCCGTCCTTGATTCTATAGCTATACCGTTTAATTTTTCGATAGAGTACTTTAAGTTTCTTGTACATTTAACATCAAAAACTATTTTACTATTATTTTTTTTTGAGAGTATTGATTTTGAAAAAAGTATCATTAACTCATCCGGCCAGATAACGGTACCATCATTTTTTACGATAATTACCCTGTCACCATCTCCATCAAATGCTACTCCATAATCAGACTTTGACAGCTGCACTCTCTTTTTTAGTTTTTCTAAGTTTATTTCTTTAGTTGGATCTGGTGAACAGTTTGGGAAACTACCGTCAACTTTATTGTTTATTAACTCAGCGTTTACTCCGTATGTTTTTATAATATCTCCTATGACATTTCCAGTAATTCCATTCATACAGTCAATAATAAAACTTTCTTTTGTATTAATCTGAATATCTTTTTTTGTTCTTTCAATATAATCAGATAGTATTTTGGTATAGACTATTGGATTATTTTCATTAGCTTTATATTCGAAAGTGCTTCCTAAAATCAAATCTCTGAGTGAGTATATTTCTTTGTCAAACATTGGGCCATCATTAATAACCATCTTGATCCCATTATAATCTTTTGAATTGTGACTTCCTGTAACCATAAAACCATTTGAAATTTTAAGGTGTTTGGTAGCAAAATATAACATAGGTGTTGGTAGCATCCCACAATCAGTGACTTCGATATCATTATCCATAAGTCCATTTATTAGTGCTTTTTTGATTACTGAGTTACTAAGTCTACCATCCATTCCAACAACAGCTCTAGGGTTAGATTTAATTTTATGTGCTAATGCTATTCCAATTTTATATGCAACTTCTTCATTAAAGTCAGATGGATATATACCTCTTATATCATATGCTCTAAAAATATTTTTATTAATCTTTTCCTGATGAGCCAAAACCTTTGTTTCCTCGATTTGATAATTTAAAGTCATCAACGACATGAAATTGTGGATGTTCAACTTTTATAAAAACCATCTGAGCGATCCTGTCAAGAGGACTTATAACATATGATTCCTCACTTCTGTTCCAGCATGATAACAAAAGCTCTCCTTGATAGTCCGAATCTATCAGCCCAACCAAGTTGCCTAACACTATACCTTTCTTATGACCTAGACCTGATCGCGGTAGTAATGTTGCTGCATAATTCTTGTCCTCAATATATATTGATATGCCTGTTGGGATAAGTATTGTCTGATTATTTTTTATAGTAATACTTTTATCTATTGCAGCTCTCAAATCAATACCCGCAGATCCATCAGTAGCATAACCTGGTAATTGTTTAATTATTTCCTTATTGACTATTTTAATTTGAACCTTATCTAACATTTTTAATCTTAATTAAATTATTTTTAATATTAGATAAAACTTTATTTACAATAATTTTTGCTAATTCTTTTTTAGTAGATTTGAATCTAGTTAACTCGTTTTTTTTATCAATAATCATTATTTCATTTATATCTGATTCAAATCCAACTCGTTTTTGATGATTTGCTTCGTTGGCTATTATTAGATCTAACTTTTTTTCTTTTAATTTTCTAATAGCGTTATCTTTGATATTCTCTGTTTCAGCTGAGAATCCAACTGCGTATATGTTTTTATTCTTTTCTTTTGCAGATTTCAGAATATCTCTTCCTCTCACTAAATTTATCTTAAGACTCCCATCTTGCTTCTTATGTTTGTGGTTCAAAATATCTTCTGGCTTATAGTCAGATATTGCTGCAGCTGAGATAAACACATCATAATTATTTATTGACTTCATAACTTCGTCATACATTTCGGAGGATGTTTCTATATTTTTGATAAGCAACTTTTCTGGTTTATTTATCCGAACAGGACCACTCACTAATGTTACATCAGCTCCTAAATCTTTACAGTACTCAGCAATGGCATAACCCATTTTTCCAGAGCTATAATTACTAATAAATCTAACAGGATCTATAGGCTCTCTTGTGGGACCTGCTGTAATTAGTATTTTATAACCAGTTAAAGCGCCTATGCCTAGAGACCTGCTTATTTCTTCAATAATTGTCTGAGGAGAGGACATTCTTCCATACCCGACATCGCCACATGCGTGGTCCCCATAGTCTGGTCCTATAATCTTAAACTTATCGTTGGATATGCATTTTAAATTATTCTGAAGAATTTTATTATTCCACATGTTCGGATTCATAGCTGGCGCAATAAAGATTCTTTTATTAAATGCAAGACATGCAGTAGATAATAAGTCATCACCTATACCTTGGATAATTTTATTTAATGAGTTTGCAGTACATGGGGCAATCAATACAATATCTGCCCATTTAGATAACTCTAAGTGTAAAAATGATTCCTCATTTTCACTTTCATCTACTAGAACTTTATTTTTTGAAATACATTCTAATGTAGTTTCAGTTATAAATGATGCAGATGCTTTAGTCATTATTACTTTTACACATGCACCTGCAGATTTCAGTTTACTTATAAGCTCTCCAGCTTTATAAGCGGCTATGCTGCCTGTAATACCAACAAGAATATTTTTATTATTCAGATTTTTCACAAATTACATTCTCTAGTGTATTCAAAAGATTATCAATATCTTTCTTCACATGATTAGCAGTAATCGTTATCCTTATTTTATCATTTCCCTTAGGAACAGTTGGATATCTAATAGCTTGAACTAATATTCCATATTTTAAAAACCTATCCCTAAGTTTCATTGTTAAATGGGGATCTCCAACGTGATATGTCTTTATCGGAACGTCTGAGAAGCTTATATTTATGCCCTTTTTTTTACATATTTGGTTAAAGTATGAAATATTATAATGTAATTTTTCATATTTTTTATTATCTCGTACTAAAATTTTTAGACTTTTCCTTGTTGCGTCTATGATACATCTTGGTAAAGCTGTAGAGTAAATATATGGCCTACCTTTTTGTAGAACCATTTCTATTAAACTTTTATTCCCACATATGAATGCACCGATAGTTCCTACTGCTTTACCAAATGTTCCCATATAAGCATCTATTGCAGATGGTTTAATATTGAACATGGAACAAGAATTTGCAAGGAGTGTGTCTCTTCTGTTACATCTTGCAATCGCAAAACCATGAGCATCATCAACAAACATATATGCCCCATATTTTTTTTTATATACATAGTGTTGTTTTATATTTGTAATATCCCCGGACATACTAAATACTGACTCACTAAATATTATTTGATTATTCTGTTTTTTTAAATAGGATACTAGATGCTTATCATCTAGGTGTTTATATCTACATAATTTCACTTTATTTATTTTTGATGATTCAATAATAGAATTATGGGATTCTCTGTCCTGTATTACGCTCATCTCTTCATCGAATATATTTAAGAGACAAAGGTTTGCTAAATAACCACTATTTATAACGATGCAGCTCTCAACATTTAGATACTCAGCTATTTCTTTTTCAAGATAGTGATGTGATTTACTGTATCCTGTTATAAGAGGAGAAGAGCCTGACCCTATACCAAATTTATTTGCCGATTTATTAAGTTCTTTAATAACTGAAGCATTCTGTGACATTCCTAGGTAATCATTACTAGCAAAGGATGTAACTATTTTTTTATTTATTTTTAATTTCGTAGACTTGTTGTCATTAATTATTAATCTTTTTCTTAAATAACCAGAAGTATCAATATTTTCTAATTTCTTTTTAAAAGTAGTCAAAATTAAAGAGTTTTTATTTTCAGCTTATTCAATAGTACCTTATCATGATTTATGGATGCGTTTTTAGTAGTAAGAAGTTCATCACCATAAAATATTGAATTAGCTCCTGAAAAAAAGCATAGTGCCTGCATCTCATCGTTCATTGTATTTCTCCCAGCAGATAATCGAACATAAGTTTTTGGCATTGTAATTCTAGTGATTGCAATAACTCTAATAAAATCAAAATTATCAACTTTCTCATTTTCTGAATATGGTGTACCACTAATTGGAACAAGCTTATTCATTGGAACAGACTCTGGTTGTTCTTCCATGTTGCATAGAACTTCTATCAGTTTAAGTCTATCAATATTTTCTTCACCTAGTCCTAAAATTCCTCCAGTGCATACTTTTATGCCTGCGTCTCTAACATACCCTAGAGTATTTAATCTATCTTGATAGGTTCTTGTAGAGACAACTTTACTGTAATATTCCTCTGAACTATCAAGATTGTGATTGTAGTAATCAAGCCCGCATTCTTTTAATGATTCAGCTTGCTCTCTTTTTAGCATTCCAAGCGTAAGGCAAGTTTCTAAATTTAGCGTTTTCACTGCTCTAACCATATCTTTAATTTTCTCTAAATTACTATCATTAAGATTACGCCACGCCGCACCCATACAAAATCTTGAAGCTCCGGATTCCTTTGCAGCTTTTGCTTGGTTGAAGACATCATCAACGGATAGTAACTTTTCTATTTCAACGTCGGTATTATATTTAATACTCTGAGAGCAGTATTTGCAATCCTCCGGGCACCCCCCTGTTTTGATAGACATAAGTGTTGATACTTGTATCTTATTTGGATCATGGTGTTCTCTGTGCACTGTATGTGCTTTGAATATCAAGTCATTAAATGGTAAGTGGTATAAATCTTGAATATCTGCCAGTGACCATTGATTAGTATTTTTGTTGACGCATTTGTTAGTAGTTTTATTCATAGAGGTAGCTTAATAGTAGTCCAAAAAAGACTATTAATCCAAAAAAATTATTATTTTCAAATGCTGATATGCATTGATACGGTATTCTTTTTGATACTAGAAGTTTTTGATATAAAGCAGTTAGAAGTGCCAATAGCAAAGATAGATAAAAAATAAAACTCAAACTGTTGATTAATCCTACAATCATTAACATTATAAGTGTTGTGACTTGTAATATAAAAGGATAATTAATATCGTTGTCTTGGAAAAAAATTGCAGATGACTTGTTTCCAATTTTTAAATCATCTTCTTTATCTGCTATTGCGTAATAAGTATCATATGCAATGGCCCAACAAATCGTTGCTAGATAAAGGATAATGCATGATTCATCAACTTCACCTTTTTGAGAAATATAAACCATAGGTATACTTGAGCCAAATGCTAGGCCGAGAACTAGCTGTGGCATTTTCACTAACCTTTTAGACAAAGGGTATATTAGTAGTAAACAAAAGGATATAAGGGCATAAATCAAAATATCAAGACCAATCATTAACAGAAGTAAAATGCATAATGCAATTAGTCCAACAAATAGAGCTATAGCTTCCGTCGAACTAACCATGCCTGTTGTCATAACCCTGTCTTTTGTTCTCTCAACTCTAGAATCAATTTCTTTATCAAAAAAATCATTAATCACGCATCCCGCAGATCTTGTTAATATCACACCAACTATAAATAAAAATAAATAAAAAAGATTTGGCTGTCCAGATGTTGCAACAAGAAATGCCCAGAGCATTGGCCACAACAATAAGAAAATACCAATAGGCTTATTCAGACGCATTAGTAATAGATAATTATGGATTCTATTTATCATAGATTATATTTTTCCATCAAGTCCCATTTGGTAATATTTATGAATTAAATCATCTTGGTTTTCTAATAACCAATCAATTGATGGCTCATTGTTCATTGCTTTTTTAATTGCTTGATGTGTTGCTTTCCTATGGATATCAAAAAGAATTTTATGATCTAAATTATCATCTTTCGAAACACTTGGGTTTAACCATACAGACACAATAATTCCTATATCATTTGCTTTACTCTTATCTATGGTTCCATCTCTTACAGAATCTAATACGCCATTGGCAATAGCACCCTGAACTGTACCCATTAATATATTGGTATATCTAGTGTTGTCTACTGACACTTTACTAACCATTAGAGTCGCAGGTCTTACCATTACATCAGTATTCATAATCGCTAACACTTTTGAGTGTCCTTTTGCCTGATTACCTAAAAGATTAGCAAATGCAGTTCCGAAGGGCCCTTCTAATTCGCCAATTATTACCTCTGGTTCAGCGGCAGTTCCGGGAGGTCCTCCTGCAACAAGAGATTCTCCTACACGCATCGTTATTTTCTCACTCATATAAACTCCTATTTAATTTTTTTGACTATGATATAGTTTTTAAGTAATTATTTAAACATACAATATGATAAGAAGTTTTAAAAATTTTACTCCTAA
>MDTG01354627.1_pt1 | contig 19928 bp, 17 predicted proteins | sample 811421 | NCBI WGS metagenome assembly MDTG01 (sample SAMN05326645, study PRJNA326480) | marine metagenome | isolation source: seawater | place: Pacific Ocean: South East | collected 2011
CAAAAAAAGATTTATCAACCGAAAAATAGTCATAACCAAAATACTCAGATTTTTCATCTAACGATCCTGCTGGGATAGTGGAAGTAATTGGATCATTGCTATTAATTTGTGAATTATCATCAAGAGCTGAAGGCAAAGATGGAGTATTTCTTAACTCTTCCCTTATCATATCTAGTTGAGCATTACTTAACTTTTTTAAATCATTAACTGAAACCTGCGCAAAAATGTTAATATTTAATAATAATAATGCTAATATAAATTTATACTTTTTCATGTGTGTTTGATATACTAACTATAAAGCCAAATTAATTGTAATTGTTATATTTACAAATCTTTTTTTTAAAGGAAAAATTGAAATTACACTAATGTTAAGCTAACTTAAAATATGGAAATTTTATCAACAGAATTTGAAGGTTTGTATGTGATAACTCCAAGAGTTTTTCACGATGAGAGGGGTTATTTTTTTGAAAGCTTTAATAAAAGATTATTAGATAAATTTAATACAATAAGCTTTATTCAAGACAACGAATCTAAATCTTCAAAAAATATTATTCGTGGATTACACTTTCAAATACCTCCTTACAATCAAACGAAACTCATAAGAGTAGTTCAAGGTACGATTTTAGATGTAGTAGTTGACTTGAGAAAAAATTCTTCAACCTTCAAAAAAAAATTTTCAATAATGCTTGATGATAAAAATAAAAAGCAACTATTAGTTCCTTCTGGATTCGCTCATGGATTTGTTACCCTTAGTGACAACTGTATTATCAACTATAAAGTTGATAATATTTATTCTAAAAAACACGAGAGAGGTATAATTTTCTCAGATAATGATTTAAATATTAACTGGGGAATTAGTGAATCTGAAGCTATTATATCACAAAAGGATAGTCAGCTACCATATTTGAAGGATTTAGATGATTTTTTTGATTAAAGGAGAAAGAATATGAAAAAAATTTTAATAACAGGGGGAGCGGGATTTATAGGATCAAATTTTATAAAATTCTTCTTAAATAAACACAGAGAATACAAAATCATCAATATTGATAAATTAACATATGCGGCAGATGAAAATAATTTGGTTGACGTTCAAAAAAATAAAAATTATCAATTTGTCAAAGGTGATATAGCAGATAATGAATTTATATCATCAATATTTGAAAATAACGAAATACATGGTGTTATAAATTTTGCTGCAGAGTCACATGTAGATAACTCAATTAAAAATCCAAATATTTTCATTCAATCAAACATTAACGGAACATTTAATTTATTAAATGCATCATTTAAAAGCTGGATGTTAGGACCATCTGATTGTAAACCTAATCATAAAAATTCTAGATTTCTTCATGTTTCAACTGATGAAGTCTATGGAAGTTTAGGAAAAGATGGTTTCTTTTCTGAAAAATCTCCATATAGCCCAAACTCTCCATACTCTGCTTCGAAAGCATCTAGTGATATGATAGTAAGAAGTTATTTTAAAACGTATGACTTTAATTCTATTATTACAAATTGTTCAAATAATTATGGACCACGACAACATGACGAAAAGTTAATTCCAACAATAATAAGAAATGCAATTCAAAATAACCCTATTCCTATTTACGGTACTGGTGATAATATTAGAGATTGGTTATATGTTGAAGACCATTGCAAAGCAATTGATTTAGCATTTCACCGTGGTAAAAAAGGAGAGCAATATAATATTGGTGGTGACTATGAAAAGACCAATTTAAATATTGCAAAAGATATTTGCATGATGCTTGATAAAGCTAAGCCTAAAAATAATTCTTATGTTGAACAAATTGAATTTGTTCAGGATAGAGCAGGCCATGATTTTAGGTACGCTGTTGATTCATCGAAAATCAAAAGTGAACTTGGATGGAAGCCGGAAGAATCATTTGAGTCTGGTATTAAAAAAACAATAAAATGGTACTTAGAAAAATATTCTAAATAAAATTGTGTTAAGAATAAATTCGAGAGCAATTATACTAATTGATCAACTAGTACTTAGTGGATCAAACTTTATTATAAATATAATTTTAGCTCGTTTTTTGGGTATAGAATCATTTGGAGTATTTTCTTTATTATGGATAACAATGTTATTTTTTTTAAGTGTTCAGCAAGCTGCAATAATAGCGCCAATGTACTCTATTGAAGGACAACATAATTTTGATAAAAAATCAATTTTTCAAGTTAATTTTTTTCAAATAATTCTAACTTTAATTTCAACTTTTTTCTTAATTCTTTTTCTAGGTATTTTTTCATTTTTTTCCAATGTAATAGATATTGGATTTAACTTGATTCCTGTCATTATTTTTTGCTCAATTTATCTGCTACATGATTATGCTAGAAGAGTTTTATTTTTGGCAAAGAAATATATGCAAGCTTTAATAATAGATCTAATGGCATACTTTGGCTTTTTAATAGTACTGTTAACAGTAAATAAAGAAATTTTAAATTCATATAATATATTTCTTATCCCGATTTTCACTTTCTTTTTAGCCATTCTTTATTATTTAAAAACAACAAAATTTTATTTCGTAAATAAAAATAAAAAAAAGTTTAATGAATATTGGGAATTTTCAAAATGGCTCAGCTTATCAAATATTTTACAATGGGTAAGTGGAAATTTATTTGTTTTAGTTGGTACCTTCACAATTGGACCATGGGTTGCCGGTATAATTAGAATTTTTCAAAATTTGTTAGGAGTAATGAGTGTTATATTTCACGCTTTGGAAAACTTCATTCCAATTGAAGCAGCAAAATTATATTCATCTAATGGGTCAAAAATTATGAAAAAATTTTTAATAACAGTTTTCGGAAAAGGTGTATTATTTTTAATAATATTGATTTTTTCAGTTCGTTTTTTAAGACCAGATTTTATTATAGAAAAAATTTATGGGACGCAATATGCTGATTATAGCTACTTGTTATATATTTATTTAGTGGTTTATTTCTTTATTTTTTCTAATCTTTTGTTGAGATATTTTTTAAGGACATTAAAAAATACTAAAGTAATTTTTAATAGCTATGTTGTAAGCTTCATGCTTTGTTCAATAACTGCTTGGCCACTTGTTGAAAACTATAGAATTGATGGAATAGTTTTAGGAACACTTTTCTCACAAATTTCTATTTTTATGTATCTTTTAAGCAAATCGTTAAAATATGATTAATATAATTTTACAAAATTCAAACTTAATAGAGCTTATTTTCTTTTCAACTCTAGGAATTTTTCTATTTCCAGTATATTTAAATAAGAAAGATAAGAAAATGGACTACTATGTTTTTATAACTTTTTTATCATTTATTTTAATATTAGTTCATTCAATTGTTTTTTCTTTTGAACCGCTACAGTCTTCAATTGATTCTATTTTAGCAATCTTAAAACTTTTAACTCTCTACTTAATAATAAAAATTATAGAACAAAAAAATATTCAAAGTGTCATAAAATTATTTTTTATGTTCTTATCAATAATTACAATTTTACCTTCCAATATATTGCTTCTTCTCGGACAAAGAGAAAATTTTACTGTTGATGGAAACTTTAAAAGTATTTTTGCGAACGCTAATATGTTTGCTATGTATTTGTCAATATTTGTTTACCCTTATATATTATATTTAGACAAATTTTTTAAGAGTTTTTTATGGGGTAAGTATTTTTATTATTTTTTGAATTTTAATATTTTTTATTTAATACTTATCTCCGGATCTAGAATCAACCTAGGACTTTTCATAATTGCATCAATATTTTTCTATTTGAATGATCCAAAAAAAGGTTTTCAATTTCAATCACTGCCAAAAGCTATTTCTATTCTTTCTTTATCTGCAATTACTCTTTTTGTTTTTTTTAATGAATTTTTAATAAGCTTTATTTTTAAAAGCCAATTATCCATCTTTACGACTAGAATACCATTATGGTTATCAAGAATAAACGCTATTTCAGAAAAACCATTTTTTGGATGGGGTTATAATGTCAATGAGTTTTATTTCTACAATAAATATACCGTTTTTAACGAACTAGAAAAAGGAAGTACAATTTTAGCAATGATTGAAGAATTCGGAATTTTTCTTGGCATATTGTTAATTATCATTTTCATACTAGTGTTTTACAATGGATTTAAACAATATTTAAAAATACCTCATTCACAATACTTAGGATTAGTATTACTATTAGTCCCATTTCACTTATTAGTTGAAACATGGATATTAAACTTTAATAGTCTTTTTGCATTATTTATCTGGTTTTTAATCTTTAATGTTTTGGAGCAAAAGCATGAATAATAATCTATTCGCCTCTGATTTATTATCATCTTTTTTCAAAGAAATTGCTAATAAAGACTATGCGGTTCTAAGAAATTTTGAAGGTCTACCAAATGAAAATATATCAAAAGATGTAGATATATTAGTGAAGGATAATCAAATAGAACAAGTAATAGAAAAACTTGTTGTTTGTGCTTCTCGTCTAAATTATCAAATGATATGGAAAAATAAATTAGACTATTTATGTGGATTTGTTTTTGTCAAAATTACTAATGATGGGATTTACTCAATAAAAATAGATTTATTTAATAATCTTAAATGGAGGGGAATTGAATATCTTAATACAAACCGTATTATTAATAATTCTTTAATTTATAATAATTTTAAAGTCTTAAGAAATTCTGATCAAGTTGCAGTATTAATTTTAAACAATCTCTTATATGCTAAAAAAATTAAAAAGAAATATCTGAATGAAATTAAAAAAGTTGATAGAAAAAAATTAGAGAAATTGATTGGTGAAAGTTATAATCAAAATCTTTCACAAAAAATAGATGAAAAAATTAAAACTAACGAAATCACAGGTATAAAAAACCTTAGAAAAAAAATAGTTTTCCTGTTAATAATAAAAAATTTGATTTCTTTAAAATTCTATAAAAATTTTATTAATCATTTAATAACAGAATTTTTTTCTAGGTCAAAGTTTGGAAGCTTTATAGTTTTTTCAGGACCAGATGGTGCAGGGAAAAGTACGTTGATCGAAGATTTGGTTAATTTATTTTTTAACTTAGGAATAACAAAAAATAAGGTTCCTCATCATTTTTTAACGGAAAATACACCATCAATTCATAAGCTTTTCTTTATACCAAAGAAATATTCAAAACAAGACTATACAAAACCGTATCAATCTAAGCCTGCTGGAAGAATTAGTTCCATTATTAGATTTTTATACTATTTTTTAGCATTTAAAGTTGATTACTACCTTTATATTAAAAAAGAATTAAAAGGGAATTATATTGTTCTCTTTGATAGATATTTGTCTGATTTAGCTGTAGACTCAAAAAGAATGAAAATAAATTTAAATAAATCTTTAGTTCAAAAATTTTCAATTAATTCAATTTTTTCTGATTATACTTTCTTTATAATTGCTGATTCAAGTAAAATACTTTTAAGAAAAAATGAATTAAATTTTAATCAATTAGAATACCTTAATTTAAGGTATCGTCATTTATCAGATCAAATTAATCAATCTGAAATATTTGAAAACAATCATGAGATTGAGTTGAGCAAACGCAAATTATATAAGAAAATTTTCAATTTCTTGGAAGTACACTATTCTAAAAAATGAAAATATTACATTTTATAATTGGTAAAGCTAATCCTAATAGAGCTAATGGTGTTAACCATGTAATACATGGTTTATGTAAATATGGATCAATTGCTGGCAATGATATGGTTGTAGTTGGGTTAAGCAAAAATATGAACAAAAGCTTTGAATTGGTTAATAGGGAAGAATTTCAAGTAAGAGCTTTTAGAAATTTTTTTAAGGGATGTTTACCAGAAATCAAAAAGGAATTGAAATCAGTTGATATTGTACACCTTCATAGCGTTTGGAAACCTTATAATTCTATTATTGCATATTATTGCAAAAAATATAGTGTACCATATATCATCACTACACATTCGGGCTTAACGGACGACAGAATTAAACAATCAAAGTATATTCTTAAAAAAATGTACCATATTTGTTTTCAAGAAAGGCTTTTTAACGATGCAGCGGGTGTTCATGCTATAACCAATGAAGAAATTTTTGATGTTTCGAAACTAACTAAAAATAAAAATATTTTTTTTGTTCCTAATGGAATTGATACTTCTAAAAATTTATACTCAAGTAAAACTTACGATTTTGCAAAAGACAGATGTTTCAAGTTTGGTTATCTAGGAAGATTTGCAATTGAAAAAAATATTGAAGGTTTAATTTTAGGAATTGCAAAACTACCTGAGAATTTAAAACATAAAATAGAATGTTCACTTATTGGACCTATTGATAATGATGCAAAAAAGTTAAAATCATTAGTGAGAAAACTAAAACTTGAAAATCAAATCAAATTTACAGGGCCAATTTACGGTTCAGAAAAATTCCAAAAGTTGAGAGATTTAGATTTTTACATTCATACAGCTTTTTCAGATGTCGTTAGCATTGCAGCAATGGAGGCAATGTCATGTGGTTTACCACTTGCAATAACAAGGACATCACAAGTTTCTTATTATTACGATTCCAATGCTTTTATGATGATGGAGCCGACAATAAATGAAATTTCAAATACTATAATTGATATGATAGACAATAAAAACAAATGGGAAGAAATGTCCAAAAATTCAGTCAATTTAGTTGAGGAGCTTTTTAATTGGCAATCAATAAGCAATAAAATGATTACAAATTATAAAGATATTTTGAATAAAAGATGAAAACGATTTTAATGACTGCTTATGATGTTAACCCTTTTAAAGGATCAGAATCTGGAACAGGATGGAATTGGGCAATTCAGGCATCAAAACATAATAAAGTTAAACTTGTAACAAGAATAAATAATGGTCCTGAAATTCAACGATATATCAATTCACAAAAAATAAATATAAGTAATATTCAATTTTATTATTATGACCTTCCATACTTTTTAAGATTTTGGAAAAAAGGAGCGCGAGGTTCCTCTTTTTATTTCTACTTATGGAGACTGTGTCTCCCTATTTATATTAAAAAAAATAGAATAAAATTTGATATTGCTCATAGTCTTAACTTTCATTCTGATGCCTATCCAACTTTTTTATGGCTTTTTAATAAACCTTTGGTATGGGGACCAGTATGTCATAATGAAAAAATTCCAAATGGATATTTAAAGTTTGGTAAGAACTTTATTTTAGATCGCATTAAATGGGGTATAAAAAATTTCATATGGAAATTTGATATTTTTCTATATTTAACAATAAAAAAAAGTACTATGATAATCGGAGCAAATTCAAGTGTGTTTAAAAGATTAAAAATTAAAGATGAGAAAAAGAAAAAACATATTTCATACTTAGGTTCTCACAAAGCTAATAATAGAATTAATAATTCATCAAAATTTCAAATTATCTGCGTTGGAAGATTTCTTCCCATCAAATCTTTTGATTTAGCATTAGATGCATTTCACAAATTTTATAAAAATAAAAATAGAATAGAACAAGACAATATATCATTAGTGTTTGTTGGTAATGGACCTACGCAAAAGACAATTAAGAATAAAGCTGAACACCTAAAACTTGATAAAGCTGTTCAATTTTTAGGTTGGATTGATAAAAACAAAATCGATAATTATTATTCTGAAAGTAGTATTTTTCTTTTCCCATCCCATGAAGGTGGAGGTATGGTTGTGATTGAAGCTTTATCAAATTCAATTCCTGTAATCTGTTTTGATAATTATGGTCCCGGTGAAATGATTAATGAAAGTTGCGGTATTAAAATTCCATATTCAAATTATGAAAGTTCAGTTATAGATTTTGCTGAGGCAATTGATAAACTTTATTCTAATGAGCATTTACTAAACGAAATGAGGAACAATGCGTTGAATTACTTTATAAGTAAACATCTTTGGGATTATAAGGGAGAAAAATTGAAAGAAATCTACGAAAGTATTGTATAGTTGAAAAAATTTTTTACTTTTTATAGTAAGCATCATTCAATTTATATTTTAAATATAAGTTCGTATCAGTTATTATTATCTTCGCTAGAATTTTACACACCAACTAACATTTTTGGTAAAATAAAATATGTTACGTTGTTAATATTTTTAAATATTATAAGATTTATTCCATTCTTAAGAAAAAGAATTTTAAAGGATAAAAATGAATTGGAAGATATCCTCACTAAATTAAATAAAGGTCTCAAAGACTATAAAATTAGAGATAATTCTTCAATCTTGATATCTCCAACAAAAGAAAAGATTGTTATTAACTATGGCAATGGTTCTTATGAAAAAATTGGATTCTTTTCAAACTATCAAAAAATTAAAAATGAAGCTAAAGCATATAGATACCTAAATGAATTAAATATTAATAATTTTGTATTTCCTCAAATTTCTGATGAAAAAGATGACGGCAAGAAATACAGTTTTAAAATTAGTAATAATTTTGATGAAACAAAGTTGTCAAGCAATCTATATGATGGTCTTTTGGAATTTTTCACAAAATCTGAAAAACGTCAGGTTAGTTTTTATTCATACATTGAAAAATTATATGAAGATCTCAAAAAAAATAAAATCGAAATACCTCAGGTTTTTGATTATTTAAATAATGTCAAAGTAAAATACAGTAAATCACAAGTTAATCTTGGATTTGTTCACGGAGATTTTAAAAAGGCTAATATGATTTTTAATAATAATAAAATTTTGATTTTTGATTTTGAAGAAGCATTATTTTTTGATATTCCGCTTTTAGATTTTTATAATTATCTAATTGATCCAATGATTCTAAATCAATCTCCGCAAAAAATTAAAAAATATTTGTTTAGAACTAAAAATATTTCTCTTTACGAAAATTATCTTAAAAAAATCAATGAAGACATTAATTATGAAACTTTTTTATCTTTATACTTAATTAAAAAAATTATCTTTTACAAGGTTTGGGGATATGAGTACTATCAAAGGAAATTTATAAATCTTTTTATATACATAAATGAGTAACAACAATATAGTTTTCATTCACCTTTTTAACAACTTTAGCGGAAGTCCTCGTGTTCTTTCGCAGGTTATAGACATTGCATTAAAAAAATTTGATCATGTCGAATTAATAACAAACCAAAGTTCAGGATTCCTTGATAAATCAAATTGTAAAAAAATTATTATTCCTTACAAAAGATATAATTCAAAAATTTTTACTTTAATGTCTTTTCTTAATTACCAAATACGATTATTTATTAAAATTCTTAGCTATAGAAATAGGAATTATAAAATTTATATTAATACTACTATGCCTTTAGCAGCAGCAGTGGCTGGTAAAATCATTGGAAAACAGATTATTTTTCATTGGCACGAAACAAGTATGAGTAACCTTCAAAATATGATTATTAGATTTATAGTTAAACATACTTCATCTATAAATATTTATGTTTCAGAATATTTAAAAAATGCAAAAGAGATTGAATCAATTCAAAGTATTGTAATTTACAATTCTTTGTCCAGAAATTTTGTTCAAAAAGCAATAGAAGAACCATACAAGTTGAATAAAAAAATTAATGTACTAATGGTTAGTTCTTTAAGAAAATTCAAAGGCATAGATAAATTAATTGATATATCAAACAAATGTTTAGTGAACGATAATATTGTTTTCGAATTAGTTGTCGATTCAACAAAAAGAGAGATAAAAAATTATTTTAATAATACTACTATACCTTCAAATTTAAAAATTCATGAAAGCACAAGCGATATACATCAATTTTATAAAAATGCGAACATTTTACTAAACTTGACGAATAGAAAAATGAGAGTTGAAACATTTGGCATGACAGTACTTGAAGCAATGGCCTACTCGATACCTTCAATTGTGCCAACAGTGGGTGGACCAACTGAACTAATTAAAAATGAAGTAAATGGTTATCAAATTGATTCAAATGATACTAATGAAATAGCAAGGGTTATTTTAAATCTTGAATCAAATAAATTTAAACTTCAGAATATGTCAACATCTTCAAAGAATATGTTAAATAAATTTGATTTCAAATACTTTGAAGAAAAAATTAACCACGTATTTGATATTTTACTGTAATTCAAGTATTAGCTATAATAATCAATGGCTACTACTCCGCTATCATATGAAAAATGATGAGTTCCAGTGATTTTTTTATAGAAACTCGGAGAAACTTTAAAAAGAATTTCTTCTTTGTAACTATTAGGTGTTAATTCTATTATTTTTGCAACACCAAATTTTTCTCCATAATGATTAAATCCTTGAATTTGAAAAACTCTAAAAAGCTGATTATTTTCGCTTTTAATTTTTCCTGCATTTCTCGATCTTTTAGAATTAAATATGACTGGATTTAATGGATGTTTTGTCCAATTGTTTGATTCTAGCTCTTTTGAAAAATAGATGTGAAGCTCAGATTCATGCTCCTTTTCATCAAATTTTTTACTTAAATCTGATGAGTCTTTATTTGTCATTAACCACCAATAGCCATTATGAAAAAAAATATTGCTATCGGCAGAAGAAATATCTTTTATTAGAATATTATTTAGTTGCCAATCCATTGGGAAGTTATTGCACTTATAAAGCCTTATATCATTTGAAGCAGAACTTTCGGGTATCATATATATATTATCATCAGTCTCAAAGATAAATGGGTATGAAAGATGAAAATTTTCATCTAATACTGTACCAAGCAAGGAATATGATTTGTTTGGGAAAATTTCTATCGCTGAAATAACAGCTTTCTTGGTTTTAAAATCGTAATCCTCAGCAAAAATTATAGTTCTATTATCATGTTTATAGATAAAAGGATCAGCCAGAAATCTATTTTTTGGGTTTGTTATAACAATTGATTTTCGTAAAACAACTTTTCTCCAATCATCTACATACTGAAAAGCAATATGCCATTTTGATTTTCTTTTTAACAATGTTTTAAATATTTTTTTCCAAATAATTCTAATTGTTTGATAAATATATTTTAGCTGTTCTATTATTGTGGGCCTTACATATAGTTTATAAGAATAAGGTTTAACGGATATGTTAGTTTTATTGTTAGTATAATTTTCGATATCAGAAAGGACATCATGTAAAAAAGAATTTGATTTAATTAATATTCTAGCCCAGTTATATGAATAAAAGAATGTAGTTTTAATTGACCCTTTTAAAATAACTTTACCACCATCAAGTTCTTCATTAAGTACTTGAATAATAAAACCTGTTGATGGACTTTGATGATACACTTCCCAAAAACCTGCAGGTCCTCCCCTGTTTACATCATTATCAGCATGGTGAAAAGATAGAACACCATACTTACAAATGTTAAGGATTTCACCTTTGAGAATTCCATTACCTGCTCTTATTAAAACATCAACATTTAAGCTTTTAATTTTCTCTAAATCTTCATTGGAATATTTATAAATTAAACCACTTTTAGAAACTTTTGGCCTTACGCTAATCTTTTCACATTCATATGTGTCAATTTCCTTTGTTTTAAAAATCAATCCGAATTTTGAAAAATATTTGAGAAAAAATATTTCGACAGATTTGATTAATTGGAAAGTAGCAGCTGAAAAAAGAGAGGTGAAGCCCTTTCTTAATATTAAACTATAAACTTTGCTAAAAATACTTCGTGATGAATTTGTATTTTTCTGAATGATAAATGCTGTAATTTCATACTTCTTATCTTTCAGACTTTTATCAAATAAATCCCATACTAAATAATTTAAAGGGCTATCATCAATAATAATCGCAACTTTAGTAGTATTTTTAGTCATTTAATAGTTAAATAATTTTTTTTTCTAAACATACTTTCTTAGGTAGTTATAATAGTCGCTTTCTCCAACTTCCTGAAGCAATTCTTTTAATTTTGTTTTAGAAATAAAATTTTTTCTCAAAGCAATCTCTTCAATGCAACCCACTTTAATATCTTTTTCTTGTTCTAGTGATTTAATGAATGCACTTGCTTCTATCATGCTATTATTAGTGCCTGTATCAAGCCAAAAAAAGTTATTGTCTAATAATTCTATGTTTAATCTCTTGTCATTCAAAAATAGATTATTTAATGAAGTAATTTCTAGCTCGCCTCTTGCAGATTTTTCAATCTTATTTACATGCTTAACAACATCATTGGGGTAAAAATATAGCCCTACAATAGCATAATTTGATTTAGGTTTTACTGGCTTTTCTTCAATACCTAATATTTGATAACTATCATTAAATTCTGCAACTCCAAACCTTTGCGGATCTTTTACCTTATAGCCGAAAATATAAGCTTCATTCTTTTTATTTACTGACTCCTTTATTTTTTCTAACTGCGAGTCAAGCCCATTTCCGTAAAAAACATTGTCACCTAAAATTAGACATACGTTTTCCTCTTTAATAAATTCCTTGCCAATGATAAAGGCCTGAGCAAGACCTTCTGGTTTCTCCTGAATTTTATAACTGATTTTAACTCCAATTTTTGATCCATCTCCTAATAGTCTTTCATATGAATCAATATCTTCTGGTGTAGATATGATTAATATATCTTTGATTCCAGCAGAAAGTAATGTTGATAAAGGATAATAAATCATTGGCTTATCATTAATTGGTAGTAATTGTTTTGAAACTGCAATCGTTAAAGGATGCAGTCTGGTACCAGATCCACCAGCTAATATTATACCTTTCATCTAAATCAGTTCTTTTATCTCTTCAATAGTGAACTCTTCAACTTCATTAGAAAATGGACCCTCTTCAAGAATTTTTTCATGAAGATTTTCACCTGGTTGTAGTCCTATTTCTTTAATCTTTAATTCATGGTTTGATGGTAAATACTTTTCTGACATCGCTTTTAATAAATTATCAATTCTCATTGCTTTCATTGACGGAAAATGAATTTTACTGTCAACGGCATTCTTCATACAATCGAAAATTAAATCTACTGCTTGCTCAATTGTCCAGAAAAATCTTGTTGCGTTGGGATCCGTTACAATAATCTCTTCTCCCTTTTGTAATTTATCTTTCCATAAGCATAATACCGAACCTGTTGAGTATAAAACATTGCCATATCTGACTAATCTAAATTTTATATTTGGATAATCAGTCTCAAATTGATTAAATAATCTTTCCATCAGATACTTGGATGCACCATAAACACCAGCAATCTGTGCTGCTTTATCGGTAGAAATTCCAATTACAAATTCTACATTATTTTTTACAGAATGCTCTAATACATTCATACTACCAAGAACATTTGAGTTTATACATTCTCTTGATTGAGATTCAGCTAAACCAACATGTTTAAAAGCTGCTAAATGAAAAACACCAGTAATTCCTTTCATTAAACGAGGTAATGTAAAATCGTCACAAATATCGCCTGTATGAATATCAAGATCTTTATACTTTTGTTTCAAATCTATCAGCTTTCCTTCATTTCTAGATACTGTAATAACTTTACCACCATGTTTTAAAATTCTTTCAATAAGTTCACCACCTAGAAAACCAGCACCTCCAGTAATTAAATATTTTTTTCCTTTTTCAATTCTAATCATTTTTCCCTCTAATATGTTTTAATTTAATCTTCTGTATCCTGCCATTCTCTTTTATTTTTCCAATTACGATCGGATCTAATTTTTAAATTGTATTGCCATATTTCATTTAAAAGTGAGTAATTGACTCCATTTACTTTTGCAAAATATATCAAAGCATTTAAATCTTTAGGAAAACAACTTCCACCAAAACCAGGCTCACCATCAGGCCCTGGCACAGACCAATGTGACTTTCCTAATCTTTCATCTAATGTAGATAATTCAACAACTTCGTCAAAGTTGATTTCAGCCGCATCACAAATTGCTTTCAGTTGATTAGCATAGGCGACTTTACTCGCTAAAAACGTATTTGTTAAATATTTTACCATTTCGGCAGTTTTTGATGAAGTAACTATTACAGGTACGTTAGGAAATATATCTTTGTACAAATCAGAAACTTTTATACAGGCATCTTCACTCTCTCCACCGATAATTATTCTATTTTGATTCCTAAAATCTTCAATAAAATTTAATTCTGTTAAAAACTCAGGATTAAATACAATTTTGATATTTTTATTATGTTTAGAAAATTTTTCGATAGATCCAGGGGTGACCGTAGATTTTATAACGACAATTTTTTTGTTTTCTGATGGTGAAATATCATTTATTTTGGCTAACTCATCTTCAATGATACTGGTGTCACATTCACCATTTTCTTTCATAGGAGTTGGTAGGCACAAAAAAATGATTTCTGAACTTAATGATAATTCGAGTTCATTTTTTACATCTGACAAATCGGAAACATATTTATCATATGCTAGAATATTTAGAAATTTTTCAGCAAAAACTGTCTTTACTGCTTTTCCTACATATCCTTGACCTATTATACCAATTTTCATTTTTTAATTTATTGTTTTTCAATTGCAGCAAAAAAATCAACATGTTGCTTACTAATCTGTTTCCAACTATAAGTACTGTGGATTTTATTTATATTATTTCTTATAAACAAATCTTTGGTGTTTGATTTATTATCTTTATTTATTATCAATTGAACTTCTTCTGCTGTATTGAAATACAATGAATCATTACCTAATACATTTCTATTAAATACATTATCATGGGCGGCAATGAAAGACTTGCACCCCATTGCTTCTAATAAAGATGGATTCGTTCCGCCAACAGAATGGCCATGAAAATATATTTTTGAAAAACATCTTAAGTTGTTGATGATATCTTTATCATAAATCCCGTTCAAAAATTTGATATTTTTATCAATATATTTATTTTTTAAAAATAAACCGTATTTAGTATTATAATTTCCTACAACTAAAAAAGGTTGTGAACTTTTTGATGAAGAATAGCCATCTAAAATAATTTCAATATTATTTTCAGGTTCAAGTCTTGCAATTAGTAAAAAATAGTTATCTTCATTAACATTATATTTTTTTAGAAAATTGGCATTTTGGTTAGTAAAAATTTCACTACCATAAGGGATCATTAATGATTCTTTACCATACTCTTTATTTAAATATTCTTTTATACCATTATTATCAGCTATTAGATAATCAGATTTTTCTACTGCAATTTTTTCAGACCAACGCATAAATTTTTTTGTAAAAAAATTCCATTTATCTCTCTTCCATTCTAATCCATCCATATTTGTTACTAAAATTGATTTTTTTTTATTTAACAAAAAATATGAAACAGCAGATGTGCCATAACCAAGCTCAAAAATGATATCAAAATTATTTTTTAATGCTGACCTTAGACATAAAAAATCATAAATAAAATGAGCTGCTGATCCCAAAAAACTTTCAGGACACCATTTATGAATTATTTTGGTTTTTTGTATATTTTTTATCTCGGAATAATGAAAATGAGGATTATAAACTACAACTTCAAAATTTTCATTAGATAAATATTTTGATAAATACTCTGCAAATTGTTCAAATCCTCCATATTTATTTGGTATGCCTCTTGATCCTAAAATACCAATTTTAATTTTTCTTTTAATTTTCACTTTTTAATTATCGTAAATCATTTTTGTAAAATTCTCATCTTTATTACTAATACCCCATTGAAGTGCGTTTGAGAATACTTCATCAACAATTATCTTTCCTATTTCATCATTAAAATGAACAGGATCATCAAAATTATTACTATTTAATATTCTCTCATGATAGTAATCATAGTTTATAACTAAACCGTTTAGTTCTTTCATAAGTGCATAAAATCTTTTTTTATCTTCAATTAAATTATAACTCTTCAAAACCTTTATATCATCGTAGTGATGTGGAAATAAAATCACCGTAAATTTGATATTATTTTCTAAACAGTAATCATCCAATTCCTTGATTTTTTCAGCATAATCAATAGGATACTTGAATCGTGAGTACTGCCACTTAGACCTAGTATTTAAATGCTGTTGCCAAAACTCATCTTTGCTGATAGTTGGCTTCGAATCAGCAATATCTAATTTAAATAAATGGTTATTTAAAATTTTAATAGAAAGTTTAAAAATATTGAAATTGAAAATATAGAATAAAGGTTTTTCATAAATCTTTAATATTTCATCTGCCCTCGTTGAAAATGCAAAATCATTAAACATATTAAAGTTCATTCCAATTATAATCTCATTAATACTTTGATTGCTAACCATAAAATGAACTAGATCGTTAATTTCATTAAGCTTTGCAGCTGGAATAACTATTTTTTTGAAGTCTAATTGGTAATTTTCAAGAATATAATCTTTGTTCAATGCACCTACTCTTGAATCACCAACTATTATTTTTTCAAATTCAACATTTTTTAGACCTAAAATTTGATTAAGCGCTTTGTTATTTGTATCACTTATCTTTGATTTATTTTTTGTTTTAAAACTGTCGTTAAAATAGTTATATGGATCTACGGAAATAATGAGGAAAACGTAAATTCCTAATGGGATTAAACCTAAGCAAATATTTTTTAAGAATTTTTTCATATTAAAATTGAAAGTATATAAAATTCTTCAACTCTCCTCTAGTTGTAAAAAATAGAATAAAAAATATTAATAATTGTATCCAAATAAACTGAATTTTATCTGATTTATAAATACTTGAATTCTTTATTTTCTCTTCAAAAAATTCGATAAACACAACTATTAAGATAAATATAAACATTGTTAATAGTTCAAAGAAATCAATACCAAAACCTCTAAATGAAATAATATTTTCGGTCATATTTGTACTTAGTTTTGTTGCATTTCCAAGTATATCAAAGGCTTGACTGATATCATTGCTTCTAAAAAATACCCATGTAATATTCGTAATAAAAAAAGTAATAATTATTTTAAAAATTTTATTTATAGATATCTCTGATTTAATATCAATAAAAAACTTTTCGACAATTAATAATAAACCATGGATTAAACCCCATACGATAAAAGTGTAGCTTGCTCCATGCCATAAACCACTAACCATAAATGTTATGATTAAATTTCTATAATTGAGTAATTTTCCTACTCTATTACCACCCATAGTTATGTAGACATAATCTCTAAACCATGATGACAATGAAATATGCCATCTTTTCCAAAATTCAGAAAAACTTGTAGCAATATATGGGACCTTAAAGTTTCGATTAAGCTTAATTCCAAAAAGACGTGCAGTACCAATGGCAATATCTGAATATCCACTAAAATCGCAATAAATTTGAAAAGTAAAAAAGAGCATTGCAACAAGAGATGGTAGACCAATATAATCATTTGGATTAGCATAAAATATATCAACATATTTTGCCAAAGAATCTGCAACAACAACTTTCTTAAACATTCCCCAAATGATAAGCCTTAGACCAAACATTCCCTCCACATAATCAAAGTTTCTTCGTTTCATCATTTGCGGCAAAAGTGCTTTCGCTCTTTCAATTGGTCCTGCAACAAGCTGCGGGAAAAAAGAAACAAAAGAAGCAAAAGCGACAAAATCATTTACAGGTTTCATTTTATCTCTAAAAATATCTAAAGAATATGACATTGTTTGAAAAGTGTAGAATGAAATACCTACTGGCAAAATAATCTTTAGTGTCCATTGATTTTCTAAGCTATAACCAGTCAATGCAACAAGGTCTATAAAAGAATCAATAAAGAAGTTGAAATATTTAAAAAACCCTAAGATACCCAAGTTGACAACAAGACTTAAAATTAAATATGCCCTCTTTGATTTTAGATCTTTAGATGAATGAATTTTTTTTCCGATAATAAAATCAACTATAGTTGATATGAAGATTAAAGATAAAAACCGATAATCCCACCATCCATAAAATAAATAACTAGCAAAAAGAATAAGTAAATTTTGGGAAAAGAGGTTCTTATTAAAAACAAACCAATAAAGACAAAAGACCACTGGAAGAAATATTAAAAATTCTAATGAATTAAATAACATTTTTTTAAAAAATTTCTTTCATACTAATGTATTTTTTAATCCAATCTTGAACAGAAACAGTAGGAGACCAATTAAGCAAATCCTTAGCTTTATTAATATCAGCTAAATTTTCAAATGGCTCATCTACTGGATCAAGGTATATTTTTTTATCGTAGATTAAATCAGCTAGCTCATTTATAGAAATATTTTTACCAAAACCAATATTAATAGATTGACCATTTTTTACTTTATTTGACTCTGAGGCAAGAATGTTGGCTCTGACAACATCACCAACATAAGTAAAATCTCTCCTTTGGGTGCCGTCACCATTAATTGTTAAAGGCTCTCCTTTTATTGCCTGACTTAAAAATATTCCTACAACAGTCGCATATGCACCCCCAAGATTTTGTCTCTCACCATAAACATTAAAATATCTTAATGAGACAGTTTCTATATCATAGACTTTTGAAAACATTTTACAACAGAGCTCTCCATAATATTTTTGATTAGCATATGGTGAAATTGGATTGGGTAAATCATCTTCACTTGAAGGAAGATTGTCTGTAGGTCCATAAGCCGACGATGAAGCGCTATATACAAACTTTCTTACTTTCATATCTACAGCTGATTTAAGCATATTAACTAATCCCAATGTATTATTTATCTCATAATTTATAGGATCTATTATTGAAGGCTGAACTCTGGCTAATGCTGCACAATGAAATATTGTATCCACATTGTTTAAGATATTTTTTAAAGAATCTAAATTATTGGAATCACTTAAATCTAGATCAAAATAGTCTGCTTTTTTGTTACAATTTTTTTTCTTTCCAGTTGAAAAATTATCAATGACACTAACTTTATGACCATTTTCTATTAGTTTGTCAACCAGGTTGGATCCTATGAAACCAGCGCCTCCTGTTACAACCATTTTCATTATTTATTTTGAATGACCTCAAGAACCAAATTAATATCTTCTTCATTTAAATAAGGATGCATTGGAAGGCTAACAATTGATTGTGATAATGATTCAGATATTGGAAAATCTCCCTCCGAGTAACCTAAATATTTAAAACCCTTCATTAGATGAATCGGAAATTTATAATAAACTACTGTTGGAATAGATTTAATAGAAAGTCTATTTACTAAATTTTCTCTTTGTGTATTGCTTCCTAAAACTACTGAAAATAAAGCATGGGCCGAATTATAATTTTTTGGATGGTACTGAGCATTGTTCAATCCTTTTCTATATAAGCTATCGATACTATTTCTTAAATTTATTTCATCATTAAATATTCTTAACTTTTCAAGTAGAACAGCAGCTTGAATACTATCTAATCGACCATTTAACCCAATCATTTCGCTATTATACTTGTCGTCTTTGGTTCCATGAATGCGAATAGCTTTACAGTTTTCTGCCAAATCATCGTTATTAGTAAATATGGCTCCACCATCACCATAACAGCCCAAGGGTTTTGCTGGATAAAAAGATGTTGCAGCAACATCACCAAACGAACCAACCTTTTTTTCCCCAATAGAACCCCCAAAACTTTGTGCAGCATCTTCAATAATTTTTAAATTATATTTTTTAGCTAAATCCGTTATGAGCCTATATCTTGCAGGTAAGCCAAATAAATCTACTGGTATGATAGCCTTTGGCACTAGCTTACCCTCATTTAAAACTTTTTTAATTTCAATTTCTAATTTTTCACAATCAATATTATATGTTGATTCATAAACATCTACAAACACAGGGGTTGCGCCAAGGAGAGAAATAACTTCTGCGGTAGCTACGTAAGTGAAAGGTGTAGTAAATACCGCATCACCAGGACCTATCCCCCATGACATAAGTGGAATTAATAATGCATCAGTTCCCGAAGAACATGAAATAGCATGTTTTACTCCGCAATAATCAGCTAATTTCTCTTCAAGTTCAAATACTTCAGGTCCCATGATATATGCCCCATGGTCTAAAATTTTATTAATTCTTTTTTCTAAAGGTTTTCTAATTCTTTGTTGTTGAGTTTTTAAGTCTAAAAATTCCATCAAA
>MDTG01245407.1_pt1 | contig 19927 bp, 17 predicted proteins | sample 811421 | NCBI WGS metagenome assembly MDTG01 (sample SAMN05326645, study PRJNA326480) | marine metagenome | isolation source: seawater | place: Pacific Ocean: South East | collected 2011
TCTTTTGCAGTTAAAACTCCTATGTGGCCAGTACATACATGGCTTCCAGATGCACATGTTGAAGCTCCTACTGTCGGATCTGTATTGTTAGCTGCTATTTTGCTTAAAATGGCAGGTTATGGATTTATAAGATTTTCAGTTGGGTTATTCCCAGTAGCATCTTATAATTTTGTACCTTTAGTTTATACACTAAGTATTATCGCAATTATTTACACCTCCTTGGTTGCATTGATGCAAGAGGATATGAAAAAATTAATTGCCTATTCCTCAGTTGCACATATGGGTTTTGTAACTTTAGGAATATTCACTATGACCGAACAAGGAGTGGAGGGAAGCATTTTTCAAATGATAAGTCATGGCCTTGTGTCAGCAGCTCTTTTTTTATGTGTTGGAGTAATATATGAAAGAAAACATACTAGGGATATTAGATTTTTTGGAGGTTTAGTAAATAATATGCCTAAATATGCAATAGTTTTTATGATTTTTACTTTAGGAGCAGTCGGTTTACCAGGAACAACTGGGTTTGTTGGAGAATTTTTAATATTGATAGGTGCATTTAAAAAAAGTTTTATAGTTGCTGCATTGGCAAGCATAGGAGTTATATTAAGTGCCGCTTATATGCTTTGGCTATACAGAAGAGTTATATTTGGAAAAATTGTAAATGAAAAATTACATGATATAATAGATTTATCAAAAGTTGAAATACTGATATTATGGTTATTAGCATTTCCAGTAATTTTTTACGGATTTTATCCAGAACCTCTGTTTAAAACGGTTGATATTTCAGTAACTAGTTTTATAGAAAATTATGACTTGAAAATAAATTATATACTAGCTGAAAAAAATTGATGATAAATTTAAATCTAATACTTACTGAATTATTTATTTCCATAAGTATAATGATACTATTAATAGTAGGGGTTTATAAAAAAAAAAGTTCAAATTTGGTTTATAATCTCTCAATTATATCATTATTAATAGCATTAATTTTAAATTTTAATTTGTTAAATATTAGTCAAGAAAAATTATTTAATGGAGCTTATGTAATTGATAATTTGTCAACATTTATGAAGTTTTTGATAATTATATCAGGAATTTTTGTAATGCTTACATCATCAAAATATTTAATTAATTATAAAATTTTTAAAATTGAATATCCTATACTTATTTTAAGTTCTCTTTTAGGTATGGTTTTAATGATAAGCTCAAATGATTTAATTTTATTTTATTTGGGATTAGAATTACAGTCTTTGGCTTTGTATGTTTTGGCATCTTTTAACCGTGATAATCAGCTTTCATCAGAATCAGGTTTAAAATATTTTGTCTTGAGTGCACTATCTTCTGGATTGTTATTGTATGGATGTTCTTTAATTTACGGTTTTGCAGGTTCAACTAACTTTGATATAATTGCTCAAAATATAAATTCAACAAAATATGGTTTAACTCTAGGAATAGTATTTATTTTAGTTGGCCTTGCATTTAAAATTTCTGCAGTTCCATTTCATATGTGGGCACCTGATGTTTATCAAGGGTCTCCAACCTCAGTTACAATCTTTTTTGCTATAGCGCCAAAAGTTGCAGCCTTAACTGTGATAATTAAATTTCTATACATTCCATTTGTAAATTTGATAGATCAATGGCAAATAATAATTATATTTTTATCTATTGCTTCAATGATATTTGGCGCTATCGCAGCAATTGGACAACAAAATTTGAAAAGACTTATGGCATATAGTTCCATTAGTCATATGGGATTTGCACTTGCAGGGGTATCCACAGGCACTAACGAAGGTATTCAGAGTGCAATTATATATATAGCAATTTATATAATTATGAATCTTGCTTTTTTTAGTTCATTACTAATGCTTAAGAGAGATAATATTTACTATGAAAATATTGATAATTTATCTGGTTTATCAAAAAATCATCCTTTGCTATCTTTATCTTTATTAATCTCACTTTTTTCATTAGCTGGCATACCGCCGTTAGCTGGTTTTTTTGCAAAGTTTTATGTATTTACGTCAGTTATAAAAGAGGAAATGTATTTTTTAGCAATAATTGGATTATTATCTACAGTTATTGCTGCTTTTTATTATTTAAGAATTATAAAGATTATTTATTTTGATGACCCAGTTGAAAAGTACGAGAATAATCATAACTTTGGACTAAAATTTTCATTAATGTTATCAACGTTAATACTTTTAATTTACTTCTTATACCCAAGTCCATTAATAACCATAATTTCAAAGATAAATCTAATATAAATGAAATTAAGAAAATTTATTTACAAATCAGTAAAAAGCACAAACCTTACAGCTTTAAAAAAAATTAGAACAGGCTCAACAAGTGGAATTATAAGAGCATATTCGCAAACCCATGGCAGAGGTCGTTATGGAAAAAGATGGATTTCCTCAAAAGGTAATTTATTTATATCTATTTTTTTCGAGATAGATTTAAAAACAAATTTAAAAAAAATAAATAATTTAAATATTAAATTTATATCAAATTTTTTAAATAAAATTGTAAACAAGAAGGTATCAATAAAAAAACCAAATGATATTTTAATAAATGGATCTAAGATTTGTGGAATTCTACAAGAAATCATAACACAAAATAAAAAAAAATATATGATTTTAGGTATTGGTATTAATAAAAAATCCAGTCCAGTTATAAAAAAATATAAAACAACATATATTGATCAACACATTAAAAAAAATATATCAAATGTAGAAATTTTTAATTCTATTAGAAAATTGTATGAGAAAAAAATAGGAACTTTATATAAATGTACATAATTGGAGACATCGGCAATACTGAAATAAAATTAAGTTTGTTAAACTCAAAATTTGATAAAATTAAAAATTTGAAGTTAAAAACTCAATTAATTAATCCAAGATATCTAAATAAAAAAATGAAAAATATAAAAAGATATTTTCCAATTATAAAATCATGTCTTTTTTGTAGTGTAGTTCCGACCTCATATATTAAGTTTAAAACTTATTTTAAAAAATACAGTAAGATTAAGTGCTTTGAACTTAAAAAACAAAATATTAAAAATTTAATTAAAATCAAGGTAAATAAAAATCAGGTCGGATCTGACAGAATTGCAAATGCAATTGGAGCACTGGATAATAAGAATAATTTTATAATTATCGACTTTGGTACTGCTACTACTTTTGATGTTATTAAAAAAAACACCTATATGGGTGGAATTATCGCACCAGGCATAGAAATTTCATTAGATAATTTAATTAAGAAGGCGTCACTTATTCCAAGAATAAAATTTACAAAAACTAAAAAAATTATTGGATTAAATACAATTTCATCAGTGAGATCTGGTTTTTATTGGGGATATGTAGGTTTAATAAATAAACTTGTCGAATTAATTAAAACAGATACAAAGCTTAATTATAAAATTGTATTAACAGGAGGACTTTCGCATTTGTTTAAAAATTCATTAAAAGTAAAGTCAACTATTGATAAGGAGATTACCCTTAATGGTCTTATCAAAACATTAAAATTTATAAAAATATGAATCAAGAATTATTATTTTGTCCTTTAGGTGGGGCTGGTGAAATTGGTATGAACATGAATTTGTTTGCTTATGGTAAAGAAAACGAGCACAAGTGGATTATAGTTGATACTGGAGTTACCTTTGCAGATGACTCAGTACCAGGTATTGATATTATATACCCAGACTGTGGATACTTAGAGTCTAAAAAAGATAAGATTGTTGGAATTGTGTTAACTCATGCTCACGAAGATCATATTGGCGCAATTACATATATATGGCCAAAGTTTAAATGTAATATATATGCAACCCCATTTACTTCAGTTTTAATACAAGAAAAATTTAAAGAAAAAAAAATTGATATATCAGGCTATCTTAAAATTGTTAAATTAAATAGCACATTAAATTTAGATCCCTTTAATATTGAATTCATTAGTTTAACTCATTCTATAGTTGAACCTAACGGTCTTAAAATTAGTACCCCAATTGGAAGCGTTTTTCATACTGGAGACTGGAAATGTGATCCAAATCCTTTAGTAGGAGAAAAAATTAATTCAAATAGATTAAAAGAAATAGGTAATGACGGTTCAATAACAATGATATGTGATTCTACAAATGTTTTTAACGTTGGAAGATCAGGATCAGAATTAGATGTAAGAAATAATATTTTAAAAATAATGGAAAAAATAAAGAAAAGAATAATTGTGACATCATTCGCATCAAATGTAGCAAGAATGGAGACAATGTTTTATTGTGCGAATAAAACTAATCGTAAAATTTCTTTGGTAGGAAGGTCAATGAATAGAATATACAAAGCTGCAAAAAGCTGTGGATATTTAAGTAATTTTACTGATCCTATTGATCCGAGAGACGCAAAAAATATATCAAGAGAAAAAATTATTTACTTATGTACAGGCAGCCAAGGCGAGCCAATGGGTGCAATGAATAGAATTTCAAATCACATTCATCCAGATGTTTTTGTAGAAGCAGGAGACACAGTAATATTTTCCTCAAAAATTATACCTGGTAACGAAAAAAAATTGTATAAGTTACATAATAAACTTGTAAGTGACGGTGTTGCTGTAATATCAGAGGAAACAGATTTTGTTCATGTTTCTGGACATCCAAATAGAGACGAACTTAGAGATATGTATAGTTGGATTAAACCTAAATCAATAATTCCAGTTCATGGAGAGCAAAGACATATGTTGGAGCATATTGATTTTGCTAAGAGTTTAAAAGTACCATATCCTATAAAGGTTGAAAACGGGGATATAGTTAGAATTTACCCAGGAGATTCACCTGAAGTTTTTGATAAAGCACCTTATGGAAAGGTTTATCTTGATGGAAAGATTGGTGTTGAAGAAGATGCGAAATCCATTAAAGAAAGAAGAAATTTATCTATAAATGGATACTTAGATCTTACTGTTTTAATTTCAAAATCGGGGAACATATATGGACGTCCAATAATTAATTTAAAAGGACTACCTGTAATAGAATATAATGAAATAAAAATTAATTTAATTGAAGAAATAGAAAATATTTCAAAAACTTTTTCTTTAAAAAACAAAAAACAAGAGGATAATTTCATAGAAACTTTAAAAAATTTATGTAGGAAATTAATTAATGAAAAGACTGGAAAAAAGCCTATAACCAATATAAATCTTGTCAGAATATAGTAAAATGTATTTTTCTAAATCATTAATACCAATACTTAAAAATAATCCATCTGAAGCTAAAATTAAATCTCATCAATTGATGCTTAGAACTGGCATGATTAAACAATCTTCCGCAGGAATTTATTCGTGGTTGCCGTTAGGATTTAAAATTATGAAAAAAATTGAACAGATTGTTAGAGAGGAACAAAACAAAATTGGTGTTCAAGAGTTACTGATGCCGACAATTCAATCAAGCGAAAATTGGAAAAAAAGTGGTAGATACCAAGATTATGGAGAAGAAATGTTAAGAATTAAAGATAGACAAGGTCGAGAGCTTTTATATGGACCTACAAATGAGGAATTAATAACTGAAATTTTTAAATCCTCTATAAAGTCTTATAAATCCCTTCCACAGTTAGTCTATCATATTCAGTGGAAGTTTAGGGATGAGTTAAGACCCAGATTTGGCGTGATGCGTTGTAGAGAATTTTATATGAAAGATGCTTATTCTTTCGACATAAATGATGAAGATGCACAATTTTCGTATAATAAGTTTTTTATTTCTTATTTAAGAACATTTAAAAGACTCAATTTATCTGCAATACCTATGAAAGCAGATACTGGACCGATAGGAGGTAATCTATCTCATGAGTTTATTATAATTGCAGAAACTGGTGAAAGTAAAATTTACACCGATAAAAGAATATTTAATTTAAAAAATGAGTCAGTCAACATAGATAGAAAATCACTGTCAGATTTAAGAAATAAATATGAAAATTTTTATGCAGTAACAGATGAAAAATTTAATAACGAAGAATTTAGTAAACATGTTTTAGATAATAATAAGATTATAACAAAAGGTATAGAAGTTGGGCATATTTTTTATTTTGGTGAGAAATATTCTAAATCAATGGATGCATCAGTAGATCACAACGGAAAAAAAGAATTTGTAAAAATGGGCTCTTACGGAATAGGCGTGTCAAGATTAGTAGGAGCCATTATAGAGGCGATGTATGACGAAAAAAAAGAAATTATGAAGTGGCCAATTCAAATCTCTCCTTTTCATTGTGTAATTCTACCTTTAATAAATAAAAATGATAACAGTAATATTGAAAAATCAAATAATATTTACAAATTATTAAAAAATAAAAATATTGATACAATTATCGACGATACAGATGATAGTTTATCTGCTAAAATTAAAAAATTTAATTTGATTGGAATTCCATATCAGATAATTTTAGGAAAAAATAGTAGTGAAAAAAATTTAGAAATTTTTGAGATCGGAAAAGAAAGTAAAATACTAGATATAAAAGATATTGTAAATTTAATAGAAAAAAAAAATTAAAAATTGATTTCAAATTTAGAAAAAAAAATAATTATTAGATATCTTAAACCCAAAAAAAAAGATGGTTTTTTAAGTGTTATATCACTTTTTTCTTTTATTGGAATATCATTGGGTGTTGCAGTTTTAATTATTGTAATGTCAGTTATGAATGGTTTTAGAAATGAATTAACCAATAAGATTATCGGGTTTAACGCCCACTTAGTTGTCGAACCCTATGAAGAAAAAATAGACTCTAAAAAAATAGATAATCCTAAAATAAAGAATTTTATAAAGGAGTATTTTATAAGTAATCATAGTGAAGGTGTAATTATTAATAAAAATTACACAAAAGGAATTCTTCTTAGAGGATATGAGAGAAATCAATTTAAAAATTTAGATATAGTAAATAATCAAAATTTCAGAGGTAATAAAAATCTAAATATTAAGCATATTTCTATTGGTAGGGAGTTAAGTTTTTTATTAAATGCTGATGTCGGTGACAAGATTTCTATAATGTCTCCTATTGGGATAGATACTATTATTGGATCAATGCCCAAGCAAGAGACTTTTATAATTGACTCAATTTTTGAAAGTGGTGTGCTTGAATTTGATCAAAATGTTGCATTTATAAATATTGTTAATTTAGAGAATTTATTTAATTTGGAAGTTGATGATAGATATCTTGAACTATATTTAAATAATCCCCATGATATAGATGAAATGAATAATTTAATTAGATTTATATTTAGAAACGAAAATATATTTACCTGGCAAGATATAAACCGATCCCTATTTTCTGCTTTAAAAATTGAGAGAAATGTTATGTTTATAATACTAACACTAATTATTATTGTTGCAGCTTTTAATATAATTTCTGGATTAACTATTCTTGTTAAAAACAAAACCAAAGAAATTGCAATTCTTAAATCTATTGGTGTGCAAAATAGATCAATTCAAAAAATTTTTTTTATGGTAGGTTTAACTATAGGTTTTTTAGCTACTTTAACTGGGGTTTTTTCAGGAATTATATTTTCAGTATATGTAGATGAAATAAGATTACTTTTAAGTAGTATGTTCAATATATCAATTTTTCCAGAGGAGATTTATTTTTTAAATAAAATGCCATCAGAAATTAATTTTATTTCTATTAGTATAATTTTTTTTACTTCTATTGTTATCACCTCTATTGTATCCATCTATCCAGCAATAAAGGCATCAAATCTTGATCCAATAAAATCTTTAAAGTATGAATGACGCATTAGTACAAATTAAAAATATTTCAAAAATATACAAAGATCAAAAAATAATTGTTTTTAAAAATTTAAATTATAAGTTCTTTCCTGGTAAAACTTATTCAATAGTTGGTCCATCTGGTTCTGGAAAATCAAGTTTGTTAAATATTCTGTCGTTAATTGATAAGCCATCTTCTGGGAAGATAATAATAAAAAAAAAAGAGGTAAATTTTACTAATAATATAGAGAACGATATTTTAAGGGCAAAGAAAATTGGAATAATTTATCAAGATAGTTGTTTGTTACAGGACTTTACAGCAGTTGAAAATATTCAATTAGCAAGATTGACAATTAATCAAGATGAAAATTCTGCAAGGAAAGAAGCTTACCAGATGCTTAAAAATGTTGGTTTAAAAAATAGAGCAAACCATTATCCGTCTGAATTATCTGGTGGAGAGGCACAGAGAGTCTCTATTTGTAGGGCTTTAATAAATTCTCCAGATGTTATTTTAGCAGACGAACCAACAGGTAGTTTAGACCACATAAATTCTAAGGAAATATTTAAAATTTTATTTAAACTAAAAAAAAAAAATAGAACCATAATTTTTGCAACCCACAATATGTATTTTGCAAAAATGGCTGATTTTAAATTGCAGATAATAAATGGTAAGATAAATTCTTATAATGCAAGAATCAGAAATACCTAAATTTTTTAACCATTTTAAAATTCATACACAATATTCTATTTGTGAGGGGGCTATAAAAATTAATGACTTATCAGAATTTTGTAAAAGTAACAAAATTAGATCACTAGGTATATCCGATACTCATAATTTAAGTGGTGCTTTAGAATTTTCAGAAAACCTATCTAAAAATGGAACTAAACCTATTATAGGATCGCAAATCGTATTTAAGTACGGTGAAAATGCAGGGTTGCTAACATTGATCGCAAAAAATGAGGCAGGATATAAAAGTTTAATTAAACTTTCTTCAAAATCTTACCTGGAAAATGATAGATTATCTAAACCTCACTGTAATTTTGAAGATTTGCTTAATTTATCCGACGGGTTAATAGTAATGTCAGGATCAATAAACAGTCTTCTTGGAAAATTATTTATTAAAGGAAAATTTGATGAAATTGATAAAATTTATTTATCCTTAAAAAAAATATTTAATAATAATTTATATATTGAAATACAAAGACATGGAGATCTAAATGAAAAATCTTATGAAAATTTTAATTTAAATTTGTCAAATAAATATATGATTCCAATAATTGCATCTCATGAAGTTTTTTACATTGATAAGTCAATGCATACAGCGCATGAAGCATTGATATGTATTGGTAATAAAACATATCTAAATGAAAAAAATAGAATTTCCTATTCAAACCAACATTATATGAAATCTAATGAAGAAATTATTAAAATGTTTGAAGACTTACCAGAGGCATTAGAAAATAATTTTAGACTATCCTATAGATGTAACTATCGACCAATTTCATCAGACCCTATATTGCCAAATATAATCTCTAACAATGAAGCTAGTGCAGATAAAAAATTAATTGAAGATTCTCTTGCAGGACTAAAAGATAAATTTGAAAAATATTTTTGCAAAAATAGAGAAGTTTTAAAAGATCATCCGCAATATAAAAAATATAAAGATAGATTAGATCATGAAATAAAAATTATTACTTCAATGAAATACTCAGGTTACTTTTTAATTGTTTCAGATTATATAAATTGGGCAAAAAAAAATGATATACCCGTCGGACCTGGCAGAGGTTCTGGGGCAGGTTCTTTGGTTGCGTGGTGCCTGTCAATAACAGATGTTGATCCGATACGTTTCAATCTCATATTCGAAAGATTCTTAAATCCTGATAGAATTTCAATGCCTGATTTTGATATAGACTTTTGTGAAGAAAAAAGGGATTTAGTCTTTGATTATTTATCCAAGAAATATAAAGACAGTGTTGCACATATTATTACTTTTGGAAAACTAAAAGCTAGAATGGTTATAAGAGATGTAGGTAGGGTTTTAGGATTATCATATGGTTTTGTTGATTCAATAGCAAAAATGATACCTTTTGATCCATCTAGACCTCAAAGTTTGACTGAATGTATTAACACAGAACCTCGATTACAAAAGCTAATTAGAGACGATAAGAAAGTAAAAAAACTAATTGATATATCTTTAAAGCTAGAAGGTCTTTATAGAAACGTTGCTACACACGCGGCCGGCGTAGTCATTTCAGACAAGAAACTCACTAGTTCTGTACCTTTATACAAGGATAATTCATCCGATTTACTTTTGCCATCCACACAATTTGACATGTATTCAGCAGAAAATGCAGGATTAATAAAGTTCGATTTTTTGGGTTTAAAAACGTTAACAATCATTAATAAAACAGAAAAGTTAATAAATTTAAAAGATAATAATTTCAAAGTTGATAAGATTAATTATGAAGATGAAAAAGTATTTCGGATGCTTTCCTCAGGAAACACCGTTGGCCTATTTCAATTAGAAAGTTCAGGTATGAAAGATGCTTTAATGAACATGAAACCTAATCATTTGGAAGATATTATTGCATTAGTTGCTCTTTATAGGCCTGGTCCCATGAGCAATATAACAATTTATAATGATTGTAAAAATGGCAAGAAAGAACCCGATTATATTCACCCACTTCTTGAAAATATTTTAAAACCTACATACGGTGTTATAATTTATCAAGAACAAGTCATGCAAATTGCACAAACATTATCTAGTTTTACTCCTGGAGAAGCGGATATTTTAAGAAAAGCAATAGGCAAAAAGAAAAGAAAAGAAGTAGAAAAACAAAAAATTAGATTTATAGAAGGTGCAGTAAAAAATGGAATTGCAAAAGATGTAGCAGCAGGAATTTTTTTAAAAATCGAACCATTTGCAGAATACGGATTTAACAAAAGTCATGCCGCTGCATATGCTATTATTGCATATCAGACAGCCTTTCTAAAAACATATTATCCAAATGAATTTTTCTCAGCATCAATGACAATGGAAATATCAAATCAAAAAAAACTATCTGAATTTTATGAAGAGATAACAAGACTTAAAATTAAAGTTATAAGACCTAATATAAACGAATGTTATTCAGATTTTAAAGTTAGTAATGGTAAATTTTATTATGCATTGGGTGCAATTAAAAACGTCGGATATGAGGCTGTATCAAATATTGTTGAGGAAAGATTATCTAATGGAAAATTTAAGTCCATAAAAGATTTTGTAAATAGAATTAATCCTAAAGATATTAATAAATTACAGCTTGAAGGATTAGTAAAAGCTGGTGCATTTGATAGTATAAATGAAAACCGTTATGCATTATATTCTTCAATTCCAAAAATTATACTTAAGTCAAAAAATATTCATGAAAACAATTTAATTAATCAAATCGATTTGTTTCATTTAGAAGATAGTAATAAAGATGAAATTTTATCAAAATCAGAAGATTGGCAATTTGAAGAGAGACTAAACAAAGAATTTGAGTCTGTAGGTTTTTTTATTTCAGATCATCCACTTAATGCTTTTAAAGAAGCTTTCGATGAATTTAATATTATAGATTATAAGTCTTTTTTTAATCAAAGAGATATCACTAAGGCTAATATAGCCGCAACTATATTAAAAGTTCAAGAAAGAAAAACTAATAAGGGCATGCCATATGCAATAATTAAATTTTCTGACTTATCATCAGTTTTTGAAATTTTTGTTTTCTCTGATGTTTTTGCGAATAATAGAGATATCGTTAAAGAAGGTAATTCGTTGTTAGTAGAGTTGATAAAAAATAATATTGGTAGTGATGAAAATAAAATAAGAATTAATATTTCAAAAATATCTTTATTAAATGATATATACAACAAACCAATATCAAAAATTGAATTTTTATTGAATAATATTGATCAATTATCTAAATTAAAACTTCACCTAAATAACAAAGGTGAAACTGAAGTTAAAATTAAATATAAGATTAATGAAAAAATTTTGATATTTAATCTATCCAACAAAAGAAATATTGAGAGAAATTCATTAAAATTACTGAAAAATCACAACATTTATTGCTCTATTACTTAAAAAAACGCTTGTCATATTCAAATATTATTTGTAAAAAACTTTCAAAATACACACACAATTAATGGTTTTAAACCCCCGGTCCTTAAGGCAGTAATTGTGGTGGATAAACCGGAAAAAAAAATGAATATACCTGAGTTAACTATAAAACAACTATTAGAAGCAGGAGTACATTTGGGTCATAAAACACTTAGATGGAACCCAAAAATGAAAAAATATATTTTTGGCAAAAGAGACTCGATTCATATTATTGATTTAACACAAACATTAGAACTTACAAAGGTAGCCTTAGAAAAAGTTTATGAGACAATTTCCAACAACGGTAAAATATTGTTTATTTCAACAAAAAAACAAGCATCCGATGCGGTTGCTGAATTGGCTAAAAATACAAATCAATATTATGTTAATTATAGATGGTTAGGAGGTATGCTCACTAATTGGGGCACAATATCTAATTCTATAAAAAAATTACAAAAAATTAATACCGATTTAAATTCTGAAAATCGTGGGTTTACAAAAAAAGAACTGTTAAAAATGAGTTCATTAAGAGATAAATTAGAGAGATCTCTTGGTGGTATATCTGAAATGAAAACAACACCTGATTTAGTTTTTGTCATTGATACGAATTACGAATCTTTAGCTATAAAAGAGTCTTTAAAGTTAGGAATTCCGATAATTGCAATATTAGATACTAATTCAGATCCTGAGGGGATTAATTATCCTATACCAGGCAATGACGATGCACGTAGATCTATCGATTTATATTGTTCTTTATTAAAAGAGACCATATTAAACGCAAATAAAAATATTTCCAAAAAGGATAAAGAATTTCAGCAAAAAGATAATACTCCAAATTTAAATACAAAAATTGAAAATCAAGAAGCTAAAGGTAATAAAGCAGATCAATAAGATGAGCGATCTTGATAAGGTTAAGCAACTCAGAAAATCTACAGGTGCAGGTTTTAAGGATTGTAATAATTCATTAAAAGAGTCAAATGGTGATATCGAAAAAGCAATTGAAATCTTAAGAGTTAAAGGAATTTCAAAAGCATCAAAAAAAATGTTAAGAAATGCCAATGAAGGCGTTGTTGCATTGTATAATTCAGATGATAAAACTTCAATTATTGAAATTAATTGTGAAACTGATTTTGTTGCAAAAAATGAGGATTTCTTAAACTTTGTTGATGAAATAAATAAGCTAAATAATCATGCATTATCAAATATTAATAATTTGCGAAAAATGCAAATGTCAAATAGTAAAACTGTAGATGAAAATATTGTTGACCTAATTTCAAAAATTGGGGAAAAAATAACATTGGGGAGATCAAAATCTTTCACAAATAAGGAAGCAAAATCTTTTTTTTATCAACACTCAGTGATTAAAAAAAACATTTCAAAGTTAGCCGTTGTGGTATCCATTAAATCAGATTCTTACGATGAAAGTGTTCAAGATTTTGGAAAGAAATTATCAATGCATATTGCAGCAACTAATCCTATTGCTGTATCAAAAAATGATATTAGTCAAGATATCTTGGATAAAGAAAAAAATTTAATATTTGAGGAGATGAAAAGTTCAGGCAAACCAACTGAAATTATTGAAAAAATCACAAAAGGAAAAATAAATAAGTTCATAAATGATAATAGTTTATTATCCCAAGTTTGGGTTATGGATGATGATAAAAAAGTACAAGACATAATTAACGATTTAAATGTTAAAAATTTAGTTATTAACGATTTCTTAAGAATAAAAATAGGAGAGTAATGTTTGAAATAAATAAGTATAAATCTAAAATGGATAAAACATTGGATAAATTTAAAAAAGACCTAACAACATTAAGAACAGGAAGAGCAAATGCAAGCATGCTAGATTTAATAAAAGTTGAGGTCTATGGTCAAAAAATGCCAATTAATCAACTTGGAAGTATAACAGTGCCTGAAGCCAGAGCTTTAAATATCCAAGTATGGGATATTAATAATATTTCTTTTATAGATGCTGCAATTAAAAAATCAGATTTAGGTTTAAATCCCCAAATAGATGGTCAATTAATAAGACTTCCAATACCAGACCTTAGCGAAGAAAGAAGAGGCGAAATAAAAAAGTTAATAAAAAATCTGGGGGAAAATTGCAAAATATCAATAAGAAATATTCGAAGAGAAGCTAATGACGAAATAAAAAAAAGTTTAAAATCTAAAGAATTAACTGAAGATGATGAAAAAAAGAATGAAAAATCTATTCAATCTTTAACAGACGAGAGTATAAAACTTATAGACGAGCAAGTAATAAGTAAAGAAAAAGAAATAATGACAATATGAACCCAATAAAGCATGTTGCCATCATTATGGATGGAAATGGTAGATGGGGTATAAAAAAAAAAAAATAATAGGAATTTTGGTCATCAAGAGGGACTAAAAGTCGTTGAAAAAATAATTAATTTTTCAATTAAAAAAAAAATACAATATTTAACATTATATGCATTTTCTACAGAAAACTGGAAGAGACCAAAAAAAGAGATTAAATTTTTATTTAAACTTCTAGAAGACTTTCTAACTAATAAATTAAAAAATTTAAGAAATAAAAATATAAAGTTGATAATAATTGGAAAAAAAAATTTTTCTAAAAAAATTAATTTTTTACTAAAAAAATCTGAGATAGAAACGAGCAAAAATAAAGGATTACAAATTAATCTTGCATTAAATTACGGATCTAAATCCGAAATAATTAATTCAGTTAAAAAAACATTGAAGCTAAAACAAATACTAAATGAAAAAAATTTATCAAAAAATATGTATACCAAAAATACTCCTGACCCAGACTTACTAATTAGGACAGGAAATACATATAGACTTAGCAACTTCTTATTATGGCAATTAGCTTATTCTGAAATTTATTTTGAAAAAAAACTATGGCCTGATTTTAGTCACAAAGATTTTAATAAAATTTTAGATAAATTTAAAAAAGTTAAAAGAAACTATGGAAATGTATGATGATAAATAATTTAATAACTAGAATTATGACATCAATAGGCCTATTTATTTTTTTTATAATATTTTTTTTTTCCCATAATCACGCTTGGTTTTTTTTAATAATTCTTGGTTCTAGTATTGTTTTTTTGGAGTTTATAGGTCTTGTTAATAAAATTGGTATAAAAAAAACTATCTATACTAATATGATTTTCTTGTTTACGTTTTTTTACTTATGTTTTTTAACTTATTGTTTAATTAAATTGTCAGATTCAAAATTAAATACTGTTTTTATTTTGTCAATTTGTATTTTTTCTGATGTTGGAGGCTATGTTGTGGGAAAATTGATAGGAGGTAAAAAATTGACAAAAATAAGTCCAAAAAAAACAGTTTCTGGAAGTATTGGATCATTTGTGTTTTCATATATTCCTTTATTTATCATTTATATGTGCAAATTAGATTTTATAAATTCTGACATATTTAGACTAATGCTCTATACATTTTTGATTTCACTTACATGTCAAACTGGTGACATCATCATATCTTTTTTTAAAAGAAAAGCTAAGGTAAAAGACACTGGAAAATTATTGCCTGGCCACGGCGGTTTGCTTGACAGAGTTGATGGTTTAATATTTGCAGTGCCAGTTGCTTTTATATTTTCTAAGTTAAATTTTTAAAATATGAAAAAAAAAATTATTATATTAGGGTCAACTGGGTCAATTGGGAAAAAAACTCTTGAAATTATAAGTAAAGATAAAAAAAATTTTAAAATATTGTGCTTAAGCACTAATTCTAATATCAAAACTTTAATTTCGCAGGCAACAAAATTTAAAGTAAAAAATTTAATTGTTACAAATAAATCTGTATTTAAAAAGTTTTCTATTAATAAAGCTAGTAACAAATATAAAATTTATAATAACTTTCTATGTTTTAATAAAATTTTAAAAAAAAAGGTAGATTATACAATGAGTGCAATTACTGGAATAGAAGGTCTAGAGCCAACATTAAAGATCATCAAACATACAAAAAAAATTGCAATAGCAAATAAAGAATCGATAATTTGTGCATGGAATCTCATACATAAGGAGTTAAAAAAATATAAAACTGAATTCATACCAATTGACTCTGAACATTTCTCAATTTGGTCATTGACGAATAATAACAACAATAATGATATTGAAAAAATTTATATTACTGCTTCTGGAGGACCATTTTTAAATTATTCAAAAAAAAAAATGTCTAGTATTAAACCAATAAATGCAATTAATCATCCAAGATGGAGTATGGGAAAAAAAATTTCTGTTGATTCGTCTACTATGTTAAATAAAGTATTTGAGGTTATTGAAGCCCAAAGAATTTTTAATGTCAGTTTAAAAAAATTTGAAATACTGATACATCCAAGATCTTACTTACATTCAATAATTAAATTTAAAAATGGAATTTCTAAATTATTAGTTCATGATACAGATATGAAAATACCTATCTTTAATTCTATTTATGAAAAAAGAAAAATAAATACGGACCAACTTAATATTAATAATTTAAATAATCTTAACTTAAAAAAACCAAACATTAATCAGTTTAAATGTTTAAGGTTTTTAGATTTATTTGACAATAAAATTTCATTATATGAAACAGTTTTAATAAGTGCAAACGACGAGCTTGTTAATAATTTTTTATGCGGAAATATTAAATATTTGGACATTTATAAAAACTTAAAGAAAATATTAAATTTTAGTGAATTTAAGAAATTAAGACGTATTAAGCCCAAAAACCTCCAGCAAATATTAAGTTTAAATAAATATGTTAGATTGAAAACAAATTATCTATGTATAAAATAAAATAATGTTCAGGTTTATATTTAAAATATTAATAATTTTTTTAATTTTAACTAATTATTCTTTTAGTCAAGTTATCAATAAAATTAATATTATTGGTAATGATAGAATTTCCAAACAAACTATCATACTTTTTGGAGATATAAAGTTGAATGAAAGTTATTCTCCATTAAAGCTAAATAACGTTTTAAAGAATTTATATAAAACCAACTTTTTTGACGACGTAACACTTGAAGTAAAAGGTCAAACACTTTTTATTAATGTAAAAGAAAATCCTATAGTTCAGTCAATAAACTTTCTTGGTATAAAAAAAAAAAATATTATTGAGGCTCTTCAGAAACAAATCAAGTTAAAAGTTAAGTCATCTTTTGTTGAAAATATCGTAAAAAACGATGAAACAATATTAAAAAATGTTTTAAAATCTAATGGTTATTATTTTTCTAAGGTTGAAACACTATTAAAAAAAAACAATAATAATACGATTGATATATCATTTAATATAGATTTAGGAAAAAAAGCATATATATCAAATATTAAGTTTATTGGTGATAAAAAAATAAAAGATCGTAAACTTAAGAATGTAATAATATCTGAGGAAAGTAAATTTTGGAAATTTATTTCAAACAGAAAGTTTCTTGATAACAAAAGAATAAAAATCGATGAAAATCTCTTGCGTAACTATTATAAAAATAATGGTTTTTATAATGTAAAAGTTAATAGCACTTTTGCGCAAGTAATTAATGACAATAAATTTGAACTAGTTTTTAATATCGATGCAGGAAATAAATATTATTTTAAAAATTTGTCATTAGAAATTCCAAGCTCGTTTGATAGTAACAATTTTGTTAAAATAAGAAATGTTTTAGACGATTTAGTAAATGAGGAGTATTCGTTAAATAGTATTAAAAAAATATTAGATCAAATAGATCAAACAGCACTTAAAAAGGAGTATCAGTTTCTTAATGCAACTTACACTGAAATTTTAGACGGAAACAATATTAAATTAATTATTAAGTTGAATGAGACTGATAAAATATTTGTCGAAAAAATTAATATTTTTGGGAACAATATCACAAATGAAAACGTATTAAGAAATCTTATTATAACCGATGAGGGCGATCCTTATAATGATATATTATTTAAGAAATCCATTAATAATCTAAAATCTAAAAACATCTTTCAAAAAATTGATACAAAAATAAAGGATGGTTCAACGCCACAAACAAAGATTATAGATATTATTGTTGAGGAAAAGGCAACGGGAGAAATAGCAGCTGGTGCTGGAACTGGAACTGGAGGATCCAGTTTAACTTTTTCAATAAAAGAAAATAATTATTTAGGCCAAGGTACAAAATTAAATGCCAATGCCACACTAAGTGATGACTCAATACAAGGCTTATTTTCTGTAACTAATCCAAATTTCAGAAATACGGACAAATCACTAATTACATCTTTTGAAAGTACTAAAAATGATTTAATGAGTAAATATGGCTATGAGACAGAAAAAATAGGTTTTTCATTTGGTACTTTGTTCGAGCAATATCAAGATATCTATTTTTCACCAACAATATCAACATATTTTGAGTCTTTAGATACATCTACTGCAGCTTCTTCTTCAAAAAAAAAACAAGAAGGTGACTATTTGGATACAAATTTTTCTTATTCTTTAACATCAAATAAACTTAATCAAAATTTCCAACCTACCGCAGGATATAAAGGTACATTTTTCCAATCATTACCAATCGTTGCTGACGATAATAGTATTGGAAATTCTTTTAATATTTCAAAATATCATAAAATGGAAAATGAGTCTATCATCGCTATTTCTTTTTTCGCAGAGTCCATAAATAATTTCTTTGATGATGATGTGAGAATAAGTAAGCGGGTCTTTATACCATCAAGAAAATTAAGAGGATTTGAAAGTGGAAAAATAGGCCCAAAAGACGGAGATGATTTTATAGGTGGTAATTATGGTTCAGCATTTAATGTTTCTGCGACCTTGCCAAATTTTCTTGTAGATTTGCAAAATATTGATTTCAGTTTGTTTTTTGATAGTGCTAACGTATGGGGAGTAGATTATAATAGTTCTCTTGATAGCAATAAAATTAGATCGTCTACAGGTTTTGCTGTTGATTGGTTTACACCAATAGGGCCACTAAGCTTTTCTTTTACTACACCTATTACTAAAGCTAGTAGCGATAAAACCGAAGAATTCAGATTTCAACTTGGAACTTCTTTTTAATGAATTATTTTTTAAAAATTTTTTTTATTTTTATAATTATTTTTAATGTAAACATTAGTTTTGCTGAAGATAAAAAAATTGTTTATATAGATATGGATTTTTTAATCAATAATTCGAAAGTTGGAAAATCACTCTCTGCCCAGATAAGCAAATTAAATGAAAAAAATAAAAATAATATTAATAATCTTGAAGCACAAATTAAAAAAGAAGATAAATTAATATCAGAACAAAAAAATATATTAAGCGATAGTGAAATTAAGGAAAAAGTTAAAATTTTAAATGCTAAAATCAAGGATTATCAAAATCAATTAAAGATAAACAGAAATTTTGTAAATGAGAACAGACTAAAAGCTACTGCGAAACTGATTGAAAGTTTGAGACCAATTTTGTCAGATTATTCTAAGGAGAACTCTATTTCATTGGTTCTTCAAAAAAAGGATATAATTATGGGTAAGAATGAATTGAACATAACATCAGATATTATAAAAATTCTTGATGAAACAGTAAAAAAAATTGATATTAACTAACAAATGTCCGATAGTTTAAACAAAAATCAAATTAGAGATTTGCTACCTCATAGAGAACCTATGTTGTTAATTGATGAATTAATAAATATAAAAAAACTTTTTTCCGCAACTGCAATAATGAATGTTAAGAAAAGCAGCTTTTTCGTACAAGGTCATTTTCCTGATCAGCCAGTTATGCCAGGTGTATTTATTGTTGAAGCTTTTGGGCAAGCAGCAGCAGCTTTAACAGCCGCTGGTATAGACAAAAATGAATATGAAAACAAGCTTGTATTTTTAATGAGTGTTGAAAAAGCAAAATTTAGAAAGCCAGTAATTCCCGATTGTAGGTTAGAATTAAATATAGAGGCTATAAGATCTCATGGAAGAGTATGGAAATATAAAGGCGAAGCTTTTGTTGATGGAAAAAAAATGGCTGATGCTCAATGGTCAGCAACAATTGTTGATAGGAAATAATTAGCAATAAATCTTGATAAGTATTTAATTTTACTTTTGATATTAAATTTATCAATGAGCAATCCTTTTTTTAAAAA
>MDTG01292628.1_pt1 | contig 19925 bp, 16 predicted proteins | sample 811421 | NCBI WGS metagenome assembly MDTG01 (sample SAMN05326645, study PRJNA326480) | marine metagenome | isolation source: seawater | place: Pacific Ocean: South East | collected 2011
CCCGCTTGGCAACACGCCAGGAGTGACTCGAACACTCAACCTGCGGATTTGGAATCCGCTGCTCTGCCAATTGAGCTACTGGCGTAGGAGGTCGAACCGAGGCCCGCCGAAACGGTGCCCGCGGATCACTTCCGCTTGATCTTGTGGAGGGTGTGCTTACGAAGAGAGGGGGAGTACTTCATGAAGCCCTCCTTGACCTTCTCATCGATGCCGCCCTTGACGCGGATGTTGGTCCGGTAGTTCATTTCACCGGTCTCGGTGCACTGAAGCCAGACGAACTCGCGATCGGTTGCTCTCTTGGCCATGACTGCATCACCCTTCTGGGGTCTCGCTCGAACGAATCGGAGACCAATCGGTCTCCGCTTGAGGTCGGGTCGGCGCCGGGGCCCGGCCGAAAGGCCGGACCCCGATCACCGGTCGACTCGATGTCACTCGACGATCTTGGTGACGACGCCCGAACCCACGGTTCGGCCGCCTTCACGAACCGCGAACCGCACGCCTTCTTCCATCGCGACGCCCTTGCCCTCGAGGTCGACCTCGAGTTCGACGTTGTCGCCGGGCATGCACATCTCGGCACCACCCATGAGGGTGAGCTTGCCGGTGATGTCCGTCGTCCGGAAGTAGAACTGCGGCTTGTAACCGGAGAAGAACGGGGTGTGACGACCGCCTTCTTCCTTGGTCAGGACGTAGACCTGACCTTCGAACTTGGTGTGGGGCTTGATGCTTCCCGGCTTGCAGAGCACCTGGCCACGCTGGATGTCGGTCTTCTCGACGCCACGGAGGAGGCAACCGACGTTGTCGCCGGCCTGGCCCTCGTCGAGCGTCTTCTGGAACATCTCGACGCCGGTGATGGTCGTCTTGAGGGTCTCGGGGGCGAGGCCGACGATCTCGGCTTCGTCACCGACCTTGATGACGCCACGCTCGATACGACCGGTCGCGACGGTACCGCGGCCCTTGATCGAGAAGACGTCTTCGATCGACATCAGGAAGGGCTTGTCGGTTTCCCGCACCGGCTCTTCGATGTAGGTGTCGAGCTGCTCGAGAAGCTCGCCGATGCAGGCGTTCTTGCCGTCATCGGAGGGGTTCTGCAGCGCCGGGTAGGCGGCACCACGGATGACCGGGGTGTCGTCGCCGGGGAAGTCGTACTTGCTGAGGAGTTCGCGAACCTCGAGTTCGATGAGGTCGAGAAGCTCTTCGTCGTCGACGAGGTCGCACTTGTTGAGGAACACCACGATCTTCGGCACGCCGACCTGACGAGCGAGCAGGATGTGCTCACGGGTCTGGGGCATGGGGCCGTCGGACGCGGAAACGACCAGGATCGCGCCGTCCATCTGGGCGGCACCGGTGATCATGTTCTTCACGTAGTCGGCGTGACCGGGACAGTCGACGTGCGCGTAGTGTCGGTTCTCCGACTCGTACTCGACGTGGCTGGTCGCGATGGTGAGGATCTTGGTGGGGTCGCGTCGGCCTTCCGACTCGGACGCCTTGGCGACCTCGTCATAGGCGATCTGCTTCGCGAGGCCCTTTTCACCCTGAACCGTGGTGATCGCGGCGGTGAGCGTGGTCTTGCCGTGGTCGACGTGGCCAATGGTGCCCACGTTGACGTGCGGCTTGGTCCGCTGGAAGACTTCCTTTGCCATCTGCGGGCATCTCCGAATTCGCGCCGTCGGGGTCAACCGGTGTCCGTGCGGCGTTCGACAGTTGGAGTTCCGACCCCTCTCGGGCCATTCCTCCGGTGATTACGCCCGACCACCTCAGTCGGGACCATGGTTTGGAGCGGGACGAGGCCCGTTCCGAATGAGCGACTCGAAGCCACCGACGGGACTTGAACCCGTGACCTCACCCTTACCAAGGGTGTGCTCTACCACTGAGCTACGGTGGCGTGTCCGGTGCGGAAGGCACCGATCGAGAACCTTGTCACGCGGGCGACCGTCGGTAGAGCTCGACCGCCGCCGAATAAAAACCGTCCCGGGTGGGGACGGCAGGTCGAGAATTGTACCGAATACCCCGGCGAAGGCAAGGGTTCCCCCGCACCGAGCCGTTCACCGGTCACGCTCGACGATCGCGACCATGCTCCGCAAAGCGTGGTCCGCATAATAAGCACCCGCGGATGGGCGGGAGACCGCTTGGATCGGAACGGCGTCGGCGAAAGCCCGGATCGAAAGCCGACGCTCGCCGCACCTCGGGGGGTTCTCCACGAAGGATCCCGAAGCCGTGTGGTTCAGGGGGCGGGAACCGAGCCCGGTCGGCGGTCGAGATCGCTGATCAGGTACTTCCGATCCTTCACCTCGTCGAGGTCGACGAATCGGGTCTCCGCCCTGATGCCTCCATCGAGGGTGAGGAAGAGCGCCGTGTCGCCGATGTAGCGGAAATCGACCTGGGTGTCGTATCCCTGACCGGGATCCCCCCACCCTTCGACGTTCGGCGCAATCGTCTCCCCCGCGATCGAATCCACCATGTAGACCGAACGGGCGGGGAATCGAATCTGGGGGCGGGAGTACCACTCCGAGTCGGGGCAGCAGACGGAGAACCAGTCGTTCGCCGCGAAGTAGCCGGGCTGGCCCACTTCGCTCGCACGGGCGCCTTCGCCGAAGGGCGTCGCCTCGTCGCCCTCGGCGGTCCGTGTCATCTTCACCGTGCTGCGGAGGATGTTCTTGAAGCCGGGGTCCGATCCGAAGACCACGCGGTCGGGCGCGTCGTAACGATAGTTGTAGCCGTTCGGGTTCGAGTTGCCCTCGAACGGGATCAGGATGCCGTTGGCGCTGAGATCCGACCGGGACCAGAGGATGTCCGCCCACGTGCCGACGTTCTGACTGGTGCTTCCGACCGGGAAGTTGCCCGTGTCGAGGGGACCCACGAGCGGTTCCACGCCTGCGGGACTGTCGGACCGGACCTTCCCGGGATAGCTGGATTCGCGGTAGTCGAAGCTCGAGGGGACGACGATCTCCCGATTGTCGGTGGAATAGTCCGTCATGAGCATGAAGATCTGACGGAGGTTGTTCTCGCTCGTCACCTGTTCACCGGTGCGATTCACCGTCCCGAGACCGGGAAGGAGCACCGCGAGCAGGACGACGATGATTCCGATCACGGACAGGATCTCGACGATCGTCACGCCTCGTTGATTCTGATTTGCTCGCACGCGACTCTCCGTTCTGCTTCGTGCACCCATTCGAGGGACCGACGGTCGACGATACCCGTCCGGGAGCGTGGATGCCCCTCCCCGATGCCGAAACGAGGTCCGATTCCCCGTTCCATCCGCACCGGCCCCGGCGGCCGGTTCCGGTGACCGCCCGGATCGGTCCCAAATCCGGCCTGCGAGGGCCGAATCGCCGGTCACATGCTCATGGTCATCAGGAACTCGCCGTTGCTCTTGGTCTTGGCGAGTCTCGACCGGAGGAGTTCCATCGCTTCGACGACGTTCATGTCGGAGACGACCTTGCGAAGCCGGGTGATGAGCTCGTGTTCCTGGGGGTCCAGCAGGAGCTCCTCTCGACGAGTGCCGCTCGCGGCGATGTCGATCGCCGGGTAGACCCGCTTCTCGACGAGTTTCCGGTCGAGGTGCAGTTCCGCGTTGCCGGTGCCCTTGAACTCCTCGAAGATCACCTCGTCCGCACGGCTCCCCGTGTCCACCAGGGCCGTGGCGATGATGGTGAGCGAACCGCCGTCCTCGATGTTGCGAGCCGAGCCGAAGAACTTCTTCGGCTTGATGAGCGCGGCGTTGTCGACACCACCCGAGCCGATCTTGCCGGATCCGGACATGCCGTTGTTGTATCCGCGGGCGAGACGGGTGATCGAGTCGAGCAGGATCACCACGTGGTCGCCGAACTCGACCATTCGTCGAGCCTTCTCCATCACGATCTCGGAGACCGCGATGTGTCGCGTGGCCTCCTCGTCGAAGGTGCTGGCGACCACTTCGACGGTCTCCGGCGTGTTCCGCTTGAAGTCGGTCACCTCTTCCGGGCGTTCGTCGATGAGCATCACGATGACCTTGGCCTCGGGATGGTTCTTCGCGATGGCGTTGGTCACCTGCTGCAGGATCACCGTCTTGCCGGTCCGGGGCGGCGCGACCACCAGCGCCCGCTGCCCGAAGCCGAGCGGGGTCACCATGTCGATGATCCGCGGCTCCATCCGGGTGGGCTCGTCGGGAATCTCCAGCTGGATCCGCCGGTTCGGATGCAGCGGGGTCAGGTTCTCGAAGGTCGGCAGTTCATGGAGGATCTTCGGATCCCGACCGTTGACCTCCTCGACCCGGAGCATCGCGAAGTACGTCTCGGCCTCCTTCGGCGGCCGGATGAGACCCTTCACGATCATGCCGCGCCGAAGTCCGAAGCGTCGGACCTGGCTCGGACTGACGTAGACGTCGTCGGCGCAGGGGAGATAGCTGTACTCCGCACTGCGTAGGAAGCCGAAACCCTCGGGCATGATCTCGAGCGTTCCCTCGGCGATCATGAAGCCGGCCTTCTCGGCCCGCTTCCGAAGGATCTCGAAGACGAGCTTCTGCTTGGGCAGGTTGCCCGCGTCCGCGATCTTCTCCTTCTTCGCGATCTTCAGGAGCTCCGGGTTCGTCAGCTTCTGCAGCTTCGCGAGATCGAGGTCCTTCTTCTTGGCGAGGTCGTAGCGTTCCTGGAGCTCGTTCTCCAGCTCCGCGGCCTCGAGCTCGAGCTGCTCGTCGGTGGGGACGGATCCCGGGGCGAGGGTCACGGTCGCGATGCTCGCACCGTTACCTGAGGAGTTACCACCGCCCTTGCTGCGGCGACGACGACGGGACTTGCTTGTCATGATTGACGACCTGAAGTGGCCTGCCTGCGACGCTTGGAGCATGGGGCCCGATCGAAGTCGGGACGCCGTGCGGATCCGGTCGGATCCTCGAGCACGGCTCGGCAGGCGGCGAGTTGGCGTGGGTTCCGGGAGCCGACAGGGCTGGACCGGAAGCCGCATCATGATCCGCCGGACGCCGCAGGTCAAGCGACGCGGCGGGGCCGCGCGAATTCCCGCTCGACCCGGCTTTCCGAACGTCGTGCGACGGTCGTCTCCGTCGACCGGGGCGGACCGATGCCACGCCGCCCTCCCCATCGCCGCATCCGGGTCGGCGTCGAGCCGGCGGGAGGCGGCGACGGTCGATCAGCGCCCGCCCGACACCGCGTCCAGGGCCGAGAGGACCGCCGACTCGAGCTCCGCCAGTCCCGCGTCGTTCTCGATGACGCAGGTCGAGCGACGTCGCTTCTCCTCGATCGAGAGCTGGGCGGCCTCCCGGCGGACGAGCTCCGGCTCGTCCCAGCCCCGGTGCGCCGCGACCCTCGCCAGCCGCGACTCCCGGGGGGCGTCCACGAAGAACACCGCATCGCAGGAGTCGGCGAGACCCGCCTCGAAGAGGAGCGGCGCATCGATCACCAGGGCCGCGGCATCCTCCGGCGCGTCTGCGAATCTCGCCGCCCGCAGTCCGTGCACCCGCGGATGTACGAGCGATTCCAGTCGTCGACGGGCGGCGGCGTCCTCGAAGACCCGGGCCGCGATCGCGGACCGATCCACGGCGCCGTCCGGACCGACGACGTCATCGCCCCACCAGGACCGGAGCGTCTCGACCACCGCGGGATCCGCGAGCACCGACGCGGCGTCGCGGTCCGAATCGCTGATCACGCAACCGGCCGAAGCGAGCACCGACGCGACGGCGCTCTTCCCGGAACCGACGCCGCCGGCGAGACCGATCACCGGGATTCGAACGCCTTCCTTCATTCGACGATCCGCGTCCAGGTCGTGCCGTCCGGCCCGTCCTTGATGGCGATGCCCATCGCGGCGAGCTCGTCTCGCATCGCGTCCGCGGCGGCCCAGTCCTTCCTCGCCTTCGCCTCGGTCCGCGCCGCGATCTTCGACTCGATCTCCGCCGTGAGTCCCCCCGCCTCGGCGTCGGACGCGCGGACCACGTTCCGATCGAGCACGCCGAGGATGCCGTCCATTCGAAGCAGCGCGGCGAGTTCCGCGGCGGCCCGCTCGGACGATCCGGATTCGGCGTCGTCATCGAGCCGACTCGCGTTGGCCGCCTCGTTCAGGACACCGATCGCCCGCGCGAGGTTCAGATCGTCGGAGACCGCGGCCTCGAAGCCCGCCAGCGCGGACTCGAGCGGACCGGGGCCCTCGCCCGGAACGACGCGACCCGCGACGAGGCGATCGCGGAGACGGCACCACCGGTCGACCATCCGACCGCAGTCGCGAAGGCCCTGCATCGTGAAGTTCGCGTTCTGTCGATAGTGGGTTCGCACCAGTTCGAGTCGAAGCGCCGCCGGTGTGACGCCCCGGTCGAGGATGTCGCGGACCGTGTGGAAATTGCCGCCGGACTTCGACATCTTCTCGCCCTCGACCACGAGATGGCGGGTGTGGAACCAGTGCCGGGCGAAATGCTCCGACTTCGACGCCGCGCAGCTCTGGGCGATCTCGCACTCGTGGTGCGGGAAGATGTTGTCCTCGCCCCCGGAGTGGAGGTCGATCTGTCCCGCGTGCGGTCCTTCATCGGCCGCGAGCAGGCCCTGTGCCATCGCGCTGCACTCCAGGTGCCAGCCGGGATACCCCTCGCCCCAGGGGCTCGCCCAACGCATGAGATGCGAGGGATCGGGTTTCCAGAGGAGGAAGTCCGCGGGATGCCGTTTCGCGGCCTGGTTCGTGGAGGACACCCGGCCGCCCTCGCCCGCCCGCAGCGCGTCGACGGTGTTGCCGCTCAGACGCCCGTAGGCCGGGAAGCTCGCCACCGAGAAGTACACCGCCCCGTCGCCGCCGACGTAGGCGTTCCCGTCCTCGATCAGGCGTTCGATCAGCGCGATCATCTGCGGGATCCAGCGAGTGGGTCGCGGCATCAGCGTCGGATCCTTCTCGGCGTCGTCGACGACGCCCAGCCCGAGGATCCGCCCGTCCTCCATGAAGGCCTCCGCGTAGAAGTCCGCGATCGCGTTCGGATCGTCCGGATCCAGCTCGACGCCCTCCGGAAGCCTTCCCGACTTCTTCGCCTCCTGGAGCCGCTTTCCCGCCACCGCCATCTTGTCCTCGCCGCCGCCGTCGGCGACCGCGTCGTCGGTCATGTGGCCCACGTCGGTGATGTTCATCACGTGGCGAACCTCGTAGCCGAGGAACTCCAGGGTCCGACGGAGCACGTCGGCGTTCAGGAAGGACCTGAAATTGCCGATGTGTGCATAGTCGTAGACGGTCGGGCCACAGGTGTAGAAGGTCACCGGGCCGTCGGGATCGATCGGTTCGAAATCGATCTGTCTTCGTTCGAGCGTGTCGTGGAGTCGAAGGGGCATCGGCCGTTCCGGTTCGGATCGAAGTTCGAGGCCGGAGCCCGCATGGGCCGCGACGCTGGAGGCCGTATCCTACGGCTTCGCGATCACGTTCCGGCGCCGGGAGCCCGTGTCCAGATGCGCATCACCATCGTACTGGGACCATTCAAGCCGCCACCACCCGCGCCCAGCGGGGCCATCGAGAAGGTGTGGTGGAAGCTCGCCGAGGTGTTCGCCGAACGAGGTCACTCGGTGGTGATGGTCGGCCCGGACCATCCCGACCTGCCCCGGGGCCCCTCGATCGGCGGGGTGGAATACCGACGACTCCCGCTGCTCGCCCGCGGCCGCAGCGTGAAGGGCGACGTCGTTCGCGACTTCGGCTGGTCCCGACGCGCCGCGAAACTGCTTCCCGACGCCGACGTCACCGTGACGAACTGCTTCTGGCTCCCCTGGATCCTGCGATCCCGCCGGAATCGGATCCGATGTCGCATCGGGGTCCTGAACATGCACGTCCAGCGATTTCCGAAGGGCCAGATGCGCCTCTACCGGGGCGTCGATCGGATCTCGACGGTTTCACAGGCGATCGTCGACGGCATCGTCGAGGAACGGCCGGATTTCACCGGCCGGGTCGCCCTCATCGGAAATCCCGTCGACCTCGGGACCTTCCATCCGGCCGAGCACGGTCGGAGCCCGGAGGCCGCGCCTCGGATCCTCTACACCGGTCGGATCCATCCGGAGAAGGGGCTGCACCTGCTGGTCGAGGCCTGGCGCGGGCTGCTCGCATCCGGCCGGGATTTCGGACTGCGAATGGTCGGTCCCGCGGATCTCGGCGACGGCGGCGGCGGCCCCGACTATCTCCGCCGGCTCCGCGACCTCGCGGGCGATGCGCCGCTCGAGCTTCCGGGTGGGGTCGCCGATCCCACCGCCCTCGCCGACGAACTCCGGACCGCCGATCTCTACTGCTACCCGTCCATCGCGGCACGGGGCGAGGCCTCGCCCGTCGCACCGCTCGAGGCGATGGCCTGCGGCCTGCCGCCGGTGGTCGCCGACCTTCCCCAGTACGCCGCGTACATCCGGGACGAGGAGACGGGGCTGGTGTTCACCCGGGGCTCCGGTGAGATCGACGCCCTGCGAGACGCGATCGACCGACTGGCGACCGACCACGAGCTCCGGGGGAGACTCGCCCGCAACGCGGTCGGGGCCGCCGCTCGATACGGAATCGAGGAGATCGCCACCGCGTATCTCAAGGACTTCGAGCGATCGGCCGACGAACTCCGGAGAGGACGGCTTGAAACGTGAGCACTCGACCCAAGGATCGACTTCGTCGGAAGCAGGACGATCAGGCCAGCGCCTACGCCAGCCCGTGGTCGCTCCGCGAACGCCTCGGCGTCGCCCTCTTCGCGATCGCGTGGGGGGGACTCTGCCGCTGGACCCCGAATCCGGCGAACGCCTGGCGACTGCTGGTCCTGCGGCTGTTCGGGTGCCGGATCTCGGGGCGTCCCTACGTCGCCGGATCCTGCAGGATCCGCGTTCCGTGGCAGCTCGAGCTCCACGACCGCGCATGCCTGGGACCGAACAGCGAGGTCTACAACCTCGGCGAGTGCATCCTGCGGGCACGCTGCACCATCGCCCAGGGCACCTATCTGTGCGGTGGAAGCCATGACCTGTCCGTGCCCACCCTGCCCCTGATCGTCGGGCCGATCGACGTCGGCGAGGACGCGTTCATCGGTGCGCGGGCCTTCGTCATGCCGGGGGTGACCATCGGCGAGGGTGCCGTGATCGGCGCCGCGGCGGTCGCGGTCCGGGACGCGAAGCCCTGGACGGTGACCGTCGGCAACCCGGGGAACGAGATCGCCGTGCGACGATTCGATCGTCCGGACGACGACGGCTGATCAGGGCTGCGCGGTCTCCTGCTCGTTCTCCAACTCGATGATCTTCAGCCGGATCTGGAAGAAGTAGATCCACTTGAGCAGGGCGAACCCGAAACCCGGGAAACCGTCGAGGATGCCGAAACGCAGGAAGTAGCTGACGAGGAAGTAGCCGGGCGCGAGCCACCAGCGGCGGATCGCCCCGTACTTCCACCGCTGGCGTCGAGTGAAGTAGGACTGTCCCGGACCGCCGTCCGCGACGAGCTTGGCGTAGCGCTTGGCCTCCCAGGACGAGTATTCGTTGTGCTTGCTGATGTAGGACTCGAGTCCCTTGTAGTCGTCGTGGTCGATGGACGCCGCGATCTTGCCGGTGGTCCCTTCGAGGACCGGGTGTTCGTGCACCTCCATGTCGAGGTGGCTCCACCGCTCCTCGTCGATCCGTTCGTATTCACCGCTCCCGGTGCGGATCAGCGCGAGTTTCGTGAAGGCGGTCCCGTGCCGCAGGTATCTCCCCATGAAGTAGTTGTGGTACGAGAGCCACATGCCGTCGTGCGTGGTGTCCGGAAGCCGCGTCGCCAGCTCCTCGCAGAAGTCCTCCGTCACGTACTCGTCCGCATCGAGGAAGAGGATCCACGGCGTGTCGAATTCATGGTTGCGAAGCACCCAGTTCCGCTTCTTGGGGAACTGGCCGTTCCATCGGAAGTCGACGACCTCCGCACCGTGCTCCAGCGCGATCTCGCAGGTCCGGTCGGTGCTCCCGGAATCGACCACGACGACCTTGGCGAACCGCCCGAGGCGGCTCAGGCAGGCGGGGAGGTTCTTCTCCTCGTTCAGCACCGGTACCACGACGGTCACCGGAAGATCGCGCTTCGGCAGCGAGGGGTCCATCGGCTTGGGAAGCCGCGGCGCCCGATTGAGCCGCAGCTCCCTGATCTTGAGCGAGATCAGGAACTCGTATGCGCTGATGAAGAGGCTGAATCGAAGACCCGTCGCCCCGTCGAGGAAGCCGCGTCGCCAGACGTACATGTAGAGGAAGCGGAAGAGCCACGGCGCCGGCAGGAGGTGGTAGATCTTCTGCTTGAACCAGCGACGCCGCTGCAGGGCGTTACCGAAGAAGCTCGACTCCAGTCCGGACGCCGGGGGGCCCGCGGCTTCGCGGCCCCGCAGGATCTCCTTCGCCTCGAGACTCGAATAGCTGTTGTGCTTCGCGATCGAGTGCTCCATGCCGCGCCGATCGTCGTGGATCATCGGGGCCTTGAGATACGCGACCTCGCCGTCGACGACCATGTGCTCGTGGACCGCCCGGTCCTCGTACTGCGCGGTTCCCCGCTTGAACAGACGCAGGTTCCAGCTGGGGAAGTAGCCGCAGTTCCGGATCGGGCGGTTGAGGAAGTAGAAGAGCCTGTTCAGGTAGAACGCCGACTCCGGGACCTCCTCCACGTCCCGCGCCAGGACCGACTCGATCTCCGCCCGGAGGTCCGGGGTCACGACCTCGTCCGCGTCGATGATCAGCGTCCAGTCGGCTTCGAAGGGGAGGTTGTTCAAGGCCCAGTTCTTCTGCGCGGCGTAACCCGACCAGTCGTGATGGATGAAGTTCGCGTCGGTGGCCTCCACGATCTCCCGGGTCCGGTCGGTCGAACCGCTGTCGACGACGAAGATCCGATGCGTCCAGCCCTGGAGCGCCTCGAGGCAGAAGCCGATGTTCGCCTCCTCGTTCTTGGTGATGATGAGGACGTCGATCAAGCGGTCTCCAGATCTGGCAGGCTCGCGGCCATGACCTCGCCGCAGGACGCGAATCGGTATCTCGACAGGATCGACTCGAGTTTCGGGGCGGTGCTCGAGAGACCGACGTAGCACTTGAAGCGACGAGGCCTCGACATCGGTACCACCGGGCAGTCGGGTGCGAAGTCGCGGGGGTGAAGGTACACGACACCGGGGATCCCCCGGCGGTTCAGGCTGCGAAAGCCGTGATGGATGAGCCAGGTCGGAAAGAGCCGGAGATAGCCCCCGCCCGAGAAACCGACCCGCTTCGGGCCGAGCCGCATCAGGCTCATCGGAAGCTCCGGCATGGTGCGGCCCGACGGGGCGCCGTCGAAGTGGTGCGGGGTCTCGACGCAGGGATAGCCACCGTTCTCGCGGGCGACCGGAAACAGGCTCGCGTCGTACCGCAGGCCGGCGTCGAGGAGCACGTCGAAGGCCCACTCGGCACCCGGGGTGATCGAGAAGCTCGGTGCCCGGAACGACGTCACCGCGGATCCGCCCGCGTCCTCGATCACCCGGATGGAACGGAGCAGATCCTCCCGGAACGCGGACTCGTCGAGATCGCAGACCTTCCGATGCCAGTAGGAATGAGTGCCGATCTCGTGCCCCGCGTCGACCACCCGCCTGACCAGCGACGGGTATCGCTCCGCGATCCATCCGAGGAAGTAGAACGTCGCGGACACGCCGTGCCGTCCGCAGATCTCGAGGATCTCGTCGGTCCGCTGCTCGACGATCGAAGGAAACGTCTCCCACTGCCGCGTGTCGGCGACCGCGTCGATCTCGACCAGGTGGAACCAGTCCTCGATGTCGAAGCTCAGCGCGTTCACCACCTCGCCCGCGGGCGCGGTGGGGACGTCGGTCCGGGTTTCGGTCATGTCTCCGGTCATCTGGCGTGGAATTCCGATGCTGCGACCTCGCGGCGCTCAGACCAGTCGGTGGCCTCGATCACGAAGTCTTCGAAGATCCTCCGGGGTGGGCATCGAGAAGTGCGTGGACTCCTCCTCGGGATTCGGGATCAACGGCGGATCGCCGGCCTCCACGAGTCGCACGCATTCGAGAATGGCCTCGGCGGCCAGGTCCTTCGATCGAGCCATGACCTCCTCGAGGGAGTCCCATGGATTGAGCCGGTACCGCTTCTGCACGAGGATCGGTCCGTTGTCGAGCTTCGCATCGACGAAGTGGACCGACACGCCCCCCTCCTTCTCGCCGTTCGCGAGCGTCCAGAAGCTCGGCATGAGACCCCGGTACTTGGGGAGCAACGCTCCGTGGCAGTTCACGATTCCCTTCGGCGTCTGCTCGCGAAGCTTCTTCTTGTACAACTGCGTGCCCGAGATGGACAGGATGAACTCGACCTTCCGGTCCCGGAGATGCTGGAGAAACGCGTCGCTGTTCACATCGACCGCCTCGGTGACCTCCACCCCGTACTTCTTCGCGACCGCGCGCACCGAATGACAACGCTTCGTGGATCCGATCCAGTCGTTCTCGATCTTGCCGAGGATCTTCTTGACGAGATACTTGCGGAGCTTCCACTGGAAGTAACCGAATCCGTAGAGCCTCCGAAGTTCCATCGCGGTCTCGAAGACCGTTCGCTTGCCCTGGGCGACGCTCTGGATGTTCACGCCCGCCGTGGTGTCGTGGTGATCGCGCAGGTACTTGTCGAGCACCTTCGGCAGAAGGAAGGGTTCGTTCTGGATGAAGACGTACTTGATCACGTGGTTGGACTCCCGCTTTGACTCGTTCGACCGGGCTCGCCGGCCAGGCCCTCCAGCAGCCCCCTCCATGCCGCGAAGCGATGGACGGCGCCGTGCTCCTCGATCAACGACCTTCTCGCCAGTGCGCCGGCGGCCTCGCAGGTCCCGGGATCGTCGGCGTATCCCCGGACGACCTCCACGAGCGAGGCGACGTCGCCCTGCCGGACGGACGCGCCGCACGCGTTCTCCACGATCACCCGCGAGATCTCGCTCCGCTCGTCGCCGATGAAGATCGCCGGACGACCGGCCGCGAGGATTCCGAAGAGCTTGCAGGGGACCATGATCCCCTCGACCCCCTCGAGCAGGCTGACCAGGTGGACGTCGGCCGCGCTCAGGAGCTCGTCGAGTCGCTCTCGGGGCTGGTAGGGCGCGATGACGCACGTCGCCTCGAGCCCCTCCTCCCGGACGAAGCGTTCGACCTGCTCCTTCTTCTTGCCGCCTCCCACGAAGGCGAACCGGATCCGGTCGTCGTCCGCGAGTTCGCGGGCGGCGTTTAGGAAGGTGTCGACGTCGTGGCCGATGCCGAAGTTTCCGGAGTACATGACCAGCGTTCGATCGTCGACCCCCCATTCCCGTCGGTAGGGATTCTCCTCGCGAGGCACCGGCTTGACCTCCTCCTGGTCGCTCCAGACCCCGATCAGCCGGATGCGTTCCTCGGGAACGCCCTTGCCTCGGACGAGATCGGCCATGCAGCGTCCGAGCACCACGTCGGCGTCCGCGGAACGCAGGCAGGAGCGGTTCACGCGTTCGAAGAACCGACTCGCGAGCGATCCCGGACGCATCACGCCGCAGGCGATCGGAAGATCGGGGTAGAGGTCCATCACCCAGTAGACGAACTTCGTCCCCTTGACGAACCGGAGCACGCGACCGACCACGGCGATGAACGGGGGGGTCGTGAAGCACACCACGACGTCGTGGCGAGGCAGCAGCATCGCCTTGGTGAATGCCGCGAGATAGAAGAGGGCGAAGTCCGCGACGCGGGCGAGGATGCCGGCCTTCCCGAACAGCGAGCGGCCGACCCGATGGATCTCGATCCCGTCGACCGTCTCCTGTCGGGGAAGCCCCGCCCCCTTCTGGCCGTAGATCGACCGGGAGGCGATGACGCTCACCTCGTGGCCGTGACGGACGAGATCACGCGCGAGATCGTGTCCGTGCTGGGCCGTGGCCGCGACATCTGGGAAGAAGACCTGGTTGATCAGGAGGATGCGCATGTGCTCAGGCCGCCGAGTCGTCCTCGGCCGCTTCGATCTCCCGCCGGTTTTCGATGAACCAGTCGATCGTACGTCTGAGACCATCCTCGAAGCCGACCTCGGCCCGCCAGTCGAGTCGCGCCTCGGCGGTGGTGGTGTCGAGACACCGTCGCGGCTGGCCGTCCGGCTTCGTGGCGTCCCAGCGGATCTCGCCGTCGAACCCGGACAACCGGGCGATGAGTTCGACGAGATCGCGGATCGTGATCTCCATGCACGTCCCGAGATTGACCGGGGCGGGTTCGTCCAGGACCTCGGCGGCCCGGACGATCCCCTTCGCGCAGTCGTCCACGTAGAGGAACTCCCGGCTCGCGGATCCGGTGCCCCAGCACTCGATGTGATCGACGCCCGCCTCCTTCGCCGAGACGCACTTGCGAATCAGGGCCGGGATCACGTGGCTGGTCCTCGGATCGAAATTGTCGAAGGGGCCGTAGAGATTCACCGGGAGCACGTAGGCCGAAGCGAGCCCGTATTGCCGGTGGTAGCCGTCCAGCATCACCATCGCGGCCTTCTTGGCGATTCCGTAGGGCGCATTGGTCTCCTCGGGATAGCCGTTCCAAAGCTCCTCCTCCTCGAAGGGCACCGGAGTGAACTTCGGGTACGCGCAAATTGTGCCTACCTGAAGGAACTTGAATGGCCGACCGTTCGACGCCTGGATCCGAGCCTGTTCGATCAGGTTGATGGCCATCGCCATGTTGGCGAAGAAGTACCGGCCCGGGTTCTCCATGTTCGCACCGATGCCCCCGACCTCGGCGGCGAGGTGGAGGACCACGTCCGGATCATGATCCCGGTAGAGCCGAATCGCCGCTTCTTCGTGCACCAGGTCGTATTCCCGCCGCCTGGGGACGACGATTTCGGCCGCACCACGTCGCTGGAGTTCGGCCAGCACCGATCGACCGAGGAAGCCGGCGCCTCCGGTCACCACGACTTTCTTGCCTGCCAGATCCATGGAACCTCCGATGATCATGTCCTCGTACGAGTCATCTGTCATCGACGTTCGACGGGTCCGGCGTCGACGAAACCCGATGCTCCCGCCCAGAAGATCGATTTCGATCAAAACCAAGGTCGAGGCGGTCGGAACTCCGCAAGCCCGGCCCCCGGAGGACCGATACTAGTGTTCCAAGCGAGCGGTAAGACGGTCCCCGAGGTGTAACTCGAACCGGGCCGACGCCGTAGGAGTCCCCGATGAACGATCAGAACCGCCGACGTGCGCTCGTCACCGGCATCACCGGCCAGGACGGTAGCTATCTCGCGGAATTCCTCCTCGAGAAGGGCTACGAGGTGCACGGGATCATCCGACGATCCGCGAGCTTCAACACCGAGCGGATCGATCACATCTACCAGGACCCGCACGATCGCGGCATTCGCCTCAAGCTCCACTACGGCGATCTCTCGGATGGATCCGGACTCATGCGGATCCTCCAGGAGGTCTCCCCCGACGAGGTCTACAACCTCGGCGCCCAGAGCCACGTCCGCGTGAGCTTCGACCAGCCCGAATTCACCGCCGACGTGGTGGGCACCGGCACGCTCCGGCTGCTGGAGGCCGTTCGCGGCGAGCAGCAGCGATCCGGTCGGCAGATCCGCTTCTACCAGGCGTCGAGCTCCGAGATGTTCGGCAAGGTGCACGAGGTGCCGCAGCGGGAGACGACCCCGTTCCATCCCCGTTCCCCGTACGGCTGCGCCAAGGTCTGCGGTCACTGGATGACCGTGAACTACCGCGAGAGCTACGACATGCACGCCTCCTGCGGCATCCTCTTCAACCACGAGAGTCCGCGTCGCGGCGAGACGTTCGTCACTCGGAAGATCACCCGCGCCGTCGGCCGCATCAAGATGGGACTCCAGGACAAGCTGTATCTCGGCAACCTCGACGCGATGCGGGACTGGGGTTTCGCCGGGGACTACGTCGAGGCGATGTGGCTGATGCTCCAGCAGGAGAAGCCCGACGACTACGTGGTCGCGACGGGCGAGATGATCTCGGTCCGGCGTTTCTGCGAACTGTGCTTCGGCGAGGTCGGTCTCGACCCCGACGACTACATCGAGGTCGATCCCCGCTATTTCCGTCCCGCCGAGGTCGCGGAACTTCTCGGCGATCCCACCAAGGCGAGGGAGGCCCTCGGCTGGACGCCGAAGACCGGCGTCGAGGAGCTCGCCCGCATGATGGTCGAGAACGATCTCGAACTGGCGAAGCGCGAGAAGACGCTGGTCGACGCCGGGCACGCCGTGTCCGGACGACCGATGGGCGGCTGATCATCCGATGCAGATCGACACCCCCATCACGCTCTTCGGCTTCCTGATGGTCTTCGCCCCGCTGGCGGCGATTCTCTACAACTACCTCGTGGTGGGCGACGACCTCATCACGGCCCGCCACCTCTTCCTGCTCGGTTGCGCCAAGTTCTTCGGCGTCGCGGCGCTGACCACGGGGATCACCAAGCTCTACCGGGGCAACCACCCCTTCTCCGACGTCCTGCTCCTCTTCCTCGGGACCGCGCTGTTCTTCATCTCGTTCTGGTGGGCCTACAACCGCTGGAAGTTCCCGCAGCGGATCGCGGCGCGTCGATGGCGAACCTCACCGACGCCGAACGTGGCCTCGGTCCTCTTCGCCGGTGGCGCCGGACTCTTCCTCGGACTGCTCGCTTCCGTGCTTCCCGTCGAGATCCCGGTGGTCGGCCAGATCACCAACGTGCTCGGAAAGCTGCTGCCCGCGGCGAGCATCGCGCTCTTCCTGTTCTGCTGGCTCCGGAACCCCGTCAACCTCGTCTATCTCCTCGCCACCGGCTTCGCCTTCATGCTCGCCGTGTTCGTGGCCCTCTTCGGCGCCGGCCGGCACCCGCTCTTCGCCGCACTCATCGCCGTCCCGATCGCCTGGTACTGGGCGCGTTGGAGATACCAGCGTCCCTCGGCGACCATCGGCCGGATCCTCGCGCTGGGCACCGGCGCCGCGATCATCATCCTGGCCTACAGCGGATTCCGGCACGACTACATGGGGGAGGCCGACTCCGGCATCGCCCTCGACCGGGTCCGGCAGCTCATGCGATTCCAGCTCGAGACCTCCGGCGACGCCGACAGCTTCCTGCAGGAGGACGCCATCACCGTCACGCTCCTCTGCATCGAGGAGTTCCACCGAAACGGCGATCCCGACTACTTCCACACCCTTCGATTCGTCCTGAGCAATCCGATCCCCCGTGAAATCTGGCCCGAGAAGCCCCAGGCCCTGGGGGAGAGCCTCCCGGAGAGTCTTGGTGAGTTCAGCGACGGCTACGTGAACTGGGGGACCGGAATCATCGGGAACGCCTTCCATGACGGAGGCGTCTGGATGACCGTGATCTTCGGTCTGCTGGTGGGCGGCGTGTTCCGGGTCTTCGACGACATCCTCCGACGCCAGCCGCTGAATCCGTGGCCGGTCGCGATGCTCGCGGCGATGAGTCCGAAGATCGTCGCGTACAGCCGCGGCGACATCGCGATCTACACGGTGGAACTGGTCGGGCTCGCGGTGGTCACCATCGTCATCCTGAAACTGATGAAACCCGCCTTCGGGACCATGGATGAGCAGGAGTTCCACGTCGAATCCATCGACGACGACCACGACGACGGGTTCGAACCGATCGCCTCCGACTGACGAATGGAATCGCCCCGCGGTTCGCACGACCCGGAACGCGGGTGGCGTGCGCCCCGGATCCGATCCGGCTCGACCGACGTCCGCACGCCGGAAGGGATGCGAGGTTCCGCGTCACGACGCCGTATGCGATGACGACCTCCGCCGCTTCCCGTATTCTTCGATCGAGAAGACGGATTCCCTTTCGCCGGTCCCGGCCCCCCGACGCCCCTTCCTCCCATGCTCACACACCATGCCGCCCGCGGCGCCAGTCTGATGCTCACGGCGAGTCTGCTGGGCAGAGTCGCAGCGCTGCTGGCGCAGGTGGTCACGGGCTGGGTCCTGATGGACGAGGACTTCGGACTCTTCGCGACCGCGATCGGGATACAGGCCTTCGCCGGAGTGCTCCAAGGGGGGAACGCCCTCTCCTACCTCGTCACGCTGCCACCGGCGGCAAGGCGGTTCCGCACCGGAACCGTCTTCGCGATCTCCAACGGCTTCTACCTGATCGGCGTGGTGCCGGTGCTCCTGCTCGCCCCGACGCTCGCCGCCTACTTCGAGGAGCCCGGACTCGTCACGCTCCTGTGGATCATGGCCGCGACCATGATGATCTCCCCGGTTCGCTTCGTCCTGCGGGGCCGGGTCAACTCGAGACTGGCCTTCGGGACCGGCGCGACGGCGACGATCATCAACAACGCCTTCACGTATCCGCTCACCATCGTCCTCGCGATCGTGCTCCGCGATGCGACGGCGCTCGCGATACCGGTGCTGGTGGGATCGTTCGCGGAGGTCGTCTTCCTATGGATCAAGGCCAGGCCGACGCGGGACGACTTCCGGCCGCGGGGGCGGTTCCTCTGGCCGCTCCTGCGTCAGTTCCGCTGGCTGATCCTCGGTGCGGCCATGATGACCCTCTTCAACCGGGGGGACTACATGGTCGCCGAGTTCCTCGTCGAGACTTCGGTGCTCGGCGTCTACTACTTCGGCTACCAGCTCGCCGTCCAACCCGGCCGGCTCTTCACGACCACCGTGCTCAACATCCTCGTGCCGGTCGTCAAGCGTCTCTCCCACGACAAGGAGCGACTCGCCGCCGCATTGCGACGACTGCTGAGCACCGGTGGTTTCGCGATCGCGTTCGTGAATCTCGGCATGCTCGCGATCATCGATCCGCTCGAACGCCTGATCTGGACCGGAAAATGGTCGGACACCGTCTTCACGGTGCAGGTGGTCTCGATCGGAATCACCTACACCACCATCCTCGGCGTGGGCACCGCACCCCTCATGGCGGAGCGCCGGTATCGGGAAAGCGTGGTCTGCGGACTGGTTCGGGCCCTCGGAATCGTCGGCGGCGCCGTGTTCGGATCGCTGGTGTGGGGCACCGTCGACGGCATCGCGATCTCGGTCTGCGGCGGCATGCTGGTCTCCGCCCTGCTGGGGATCGCCCTCGTGCTCCGCTGGCACGACGTCCCGTCCGTCGGTTCGCTCCTCCACATCCTCCGGGCGACCGTGCCCCTGATCGGCGCCTCCTTGCTCGCCGCTGCGTTGGGCAGCTGGATGCTCGGACAGCTGCCGTCGGACAGAATCGACTCGGCGATCTCCCTGGCCGTGGCCGGCATCGCATACCTGGCGTTCGCGACCGGATCGCTCTGGCTCGTGCCGCGAGAGACGAGGGTCGAAGTGCTCCGACTGCTTCCGGGTCCGATCCGCCGACGCCTGCCGTCGACGCGGCTCGCGGAGGCGAGCCGGGACGAGGAATGACAACGCGGTCGAACGAGGGCCCGCCGACCATCCGCGACCGCGATCGTCCCCCTTCGATCGAACCGCTCAGTCCCCGTCGTTCGCGATCGTGATGCGTCGCGCCGATCGGCGAGCTCGCTCGATCCAGTCGGCCGGCTTTCCGGTCGCCGTGCGGATCACCCTCGATCGATCGGGCGCATCGAGCCGGCGGATCGCGCGCGAGTGAAGCGACCGCGGCTTCGACGAAGCGTAGTTGCGGGAGACGCCTTCACCCACTCGTTGAATCGAACCCCGCATCCCGGGGTTCACCCGGACACCGCTCGAGTTCCCGCGTGGCTTGATCTCGATCGACCCGGGACTTCCGGGACTCGAACCGCCCCCGGATCCGCCTGCGGATCCACCGCGGGGCGAGGCCCCTCCGGACGACGTCGAGCCCCCGGTCGGCGTCACGACCGCGGCGCCCACCGGCGAAGGGGGGATCTCCTCGGCCTTCGCTTCGATCCCATCCATTCCGTCCTCCGGAGCCGCATCGCCGGATGCCGCGTTCGACTGTTGGCTGGATCCGCCGTTCGAATCGGATTCGACCCCGAGTTGCTCGTCGATCCCCTCGATCAACTGCTCGAAGGAGACCCCCGCGGCCCGGAGACCGTCGGAACGGAAGATGACCGTGTGGCCCTCGAGCAGGGCTTCACGAATCCTCCGGACGA
>MDTG01445186.1_pt1 | contig 19921 bp, 20 predicted proteins | sample 811421 | NCBI WGS metagenome assembly MDTG01 (sample SAMN05326645, study PRJNA326480) | marine metagenome | isolation source: seawater | place: Pacific Ocean: South East | collected 2011
CCAAATATAACAACTGGTGCTGAGCTTCTTTTTAATTCTCTAATAAGATGATCAAATTCAAGATTTTTCATTTAATTACTTTAAATTTTTAATTACTGCCTTCATCCATGGTCCCATATCTTTATAATGAGCTGTGGTTATTATATTTTTGTCAACAACTGCGGGTAAATCCGTATAAATTGCTCCGGCATTTATTAGATCATCCTTCATGCTGTAATAACCTGCAATTTTTCTACCCTTAACAATCTTAGCAGAAATTAATAATTGCGCACCACTGCAAATACAAGCTATAATTTTATTTTGAGCATCAAAGTCGCTAATAAATTTAATAATTTTTAAATTTTGTCTTACCTTCTCCATGGCTTTTACTCCGCCTGGCAATACTAATATTTCGTAATCATTAGGATTTACCTCTTCAATTTTTTTTACCTTATGGTTTTTATTAGGGGGTAAATCTGTACCTAAAAAACCTTTTACTGGTTTACCTTCAAGCAAACACACATCAACTTCCAAATCTTCCTCTAGCAGTCGATAAAAAGGATAAATAAACTCATGATCTTGAGCTAAATTCCCAGAAATAATTATAGCCTTTTTCATTAATCTAAATAATTACTACTTAATTCCTTTCTTGGCAAGAATGGATACATGTCTTCAAATTCAGTTGGAACACTTCTTCCTGAAGAATCTCTTCTATTAATGGCTTTTGGAATTTGTTCTTCATCAGGATTCATAATTAATTCGCAAATTATAGAATTTTTATTTTTTAAAATATTTTGAACTTTATTACTTAAATTTTTGTGATTTTTAATTTTGATATAATTTATATTATGTGCTCTAGCAATTTCACTATAATTTGGAAATGATAAACCACTATTTTTGTCAGCTCCCATTATTCGTCCTTTGAACCCTAAAATTTGTGTCTGCTTAATAGTTAGATAGCCACCATTATTAAATATAAAAATTTTTAAAGGGATTTTATTATGCATTACAGTCGCGAGTTCTTGAATATTCATTTGAAAACCGCCTTCTCCGGTTAAACAAATAATATTTGATTTACTTTTTTTAGCAAAAAATGTACCGATAGCCGCTGGTAAACCCCAACCCATAGGAGCATGTCCGGAGTTAGTATAAAAATTTTGATTATCTTTTATTTTGAATGCTTGGTGAGAAGTTGTAAAAGAAAAACCCATATCAGTAATAATCGAGTCATTTTTTTTTGTTAATTTAGATAATGTATTTATAAAAAAATATGAATTTACATATTTTTTTTCATTTTTCATTTGATCGATTAATATCGGGTATTTTTTTCTAACTTTTGAACAGTAATTAAGCCATTTTTCACTAGATCTATATTTTTTTAATTTTTGAAAAAGTTTTTGCAAAAATAATTTTGCATCACATTTGACTGTTAGATTTAATTTTAGATCATTCTTTTTTAATTCACGCGGATCGATGTCAACCATTGCTTTAAACGAGGACCTAGATGCAAATTTTTTAACGTTATATCCTGTGACCATGAACGGAAGTCTTGTTCCAATAGATAAATAAAAATCACAATTTTGAACTATAAAATTAGAACCTCGCTCTCCGAAAGCTCCTGGTCTACCACAATACATTGAATTATCATGTGAAATAATATCATCAGCATTCCAAGTTACAACAAACGGAATTTTATATTTATTAAAAAACTTTTTAACTAATTTTTCTGAGTTAGAAAGTCTCACACCATGCCCAAGATGAATTAGTGGTTTTTTTGAATTTTTCAACTTTTTTATAATTGTTTTTACTTGGGATTCTATAGAATACGAAATTTTATTTGGTTTGAATTTTTGTTTAATTATTTTATTTTCATCTATCATTGAATTTTGAATATCGGCCGGTATGTCTAAAAAAACTGGGCCAGGTCTTCCTGATTTACAAATACTGTATGCTTTTTCTAAATAATAGTTAATTGTAAGGGGATCTGTTATCATTTTAGAAAATTTCGTTATTGGTTTTACCAGGTCAATAATATTTATCTCTTGAACACCTATTTGTCTTTTTTTAGTTTCTTTTATTGTTTGATTTAAAAATACTTGACCTGAAATAAAGATAACTGGCACAGAGTCAATCCACGCAGAACTCACACCGGTAACAGTATTAGTTCCCCCAGGACCAGTTGTTACAAAACAACATCCAACATTTTTTTTTGCTCTTGCGTAGCTTTCTGCAGCGAAAGAGGCTGCTTGCTCATGGTGGTGAGATATATATTTAATTTTTTTTGATTTATATAATGCATCACATAAAAAAATTGAGCCACCTCCACTTACTGTAAAAACTGTAGAAATTTTTTTTTTTTCTAAAAATTTAATTATGTAATCAGCTAATCTTATCATAATTTTTTAAAATTTCGTTACTTTAGCTACGCTTAATTTTGTTTTAATTTTAAATACTTTAGATAGAACTCTAAAATCATTGGTTCTTACGATATCTCCATATGATAAAACAGCTCTGCCATCTTTATCGGAGACAGATCCATCCAGAATAGCAAAAATAGTATTGGCTTTATTTTTTAAAATTTTACTAAAATTTTTGTGGACTTCTATAACTAATTTAACATTATCAAATTCGTAGACTTGTTTTTCTTTCAGTTTTGGTTTTTTAAATTTAATAAAATTTGAATTTATACTTTGTGTAAATTCTTTTCCTTCATATGATTTGTTGCTTCGCCCATATGAGTCTTTAAATCTCACTAAATCTTTTTTATTTACTGGTGTTTCAAACTCCAAAGCAACTAAACCTTTTTTTGATAAAGATTTAATTGAATGAAATAATCCTCTTGCAATCATTCTTTTTGAAGGTGAGGAATGTATTTCTGATCTTTTTTTCCATAATCCAAGTTGAAATAAAGCTTGACCACTCAAAAGAATAAATCCGCTTTTTTTTTGAGGGTGACAATGTAATGAAGTTGATTGATTGTAATTTATTTTTAATAAAGTTACCGAGAGATTATTTTTATGTCTATAGACTACATATTCGTATCCCCAAGGTTTTTTAACTAAACGATTATCGTATAATGTGTCTATTCGTTTCATAAAATTATTTCCTATAAAAATTTTTTATTTTTTTAGCAATATAACGTATTTGTTTTCTATTTAAATATTGATGAATAGGTAGTGTCAATAAATTTAATGATTGATAGTTAGCATTTTTAAATTGTTTTTGACTTAACCTTAAACCTCTAGCCGCTTTTTGTTTATTGAGCGGTATAGGATAATGAATTTTAGTTTCTATATTGTTTTTTTCTAAATATTTTTTTAGTAAATTTCTTTTTTTTACTAAACACATATACAATGCGAACGTTTCCTTGTAATTTTTTAATCTTTTTGGAGTAATTACGTTTGGATATAAATCAGATAAATATTTATCCATTAATTTTGCATTATTGTTACGTTTGGCTATGATATAATTAATTTTTTTTAGACCCTCTAAAGCAACTATAGCCTGTAAGGGTTGAAGACGATTATTTACTCCCCAAAATTCTATTTTATCTCTATTTATCATGCCATGGTTTCTATATTTTTTTAACCAATTATAAATTTTATTATTATTAGTCGTGACCATTCCACCATCTCCCATCACATTTAGAGATTTTAATGGATGCATGCTAAAAGCATTTACTTCACCAAAAGTCCCAGGCGACTTGCCTTTGATCTTAGCTCCGATACCCATACATGCATCTTCTACAATCTTTATTTTATATTTTTTTGCAAGCTTAATAATTTTAAACATATCTGGAGAGGCTCCTCCCCAATGCACTGGTAAAATTATTTTTGTTTTTTTGGTAATTTTTTTTTCTATTTGTTTTATATCTATTTGGTATCTTTCGTCACAATCTATAAGAATTGGTTTTGCTCCACAAGCTACTATGGCTCCAACAGTTGCATAAAAGGTGTTGCAGACTGTAATTACCTCATCACCATTTTTTACATCTAATGCTTTAAGACATAAAATTAAAGCGTCAGTTCCATTATTTGTTGAAATGCAATGTTTCACACCTATATATTTTGCAAATTGTTTCTCAAATTTTTCAACAAAAGGACCTAAAGTAAACTCTGTAGATTTTGCTAATTTCTTCCATTGCGAAATAATTGGGTTTATATTTTTAAATTGCTGTGGGAGGTAATTAAAAGGAATTTTCATATTTTTTTTTTGTAAAAACTATTTATTTTATTTGCGACTTTAATGATTTCGTTTTTTTTAAGATGTTGATGGTGAGGAAAAGCTAAAACTTTTTTTGTAAGTTTTTCAGCAATAGGAAAATCACCTTTTTTGTAACCCAAAAATTTAAGAGCCTTATGAAAATGAAGAGGGGTTTTATAGTAAACTAATGATTGGATATTATTTTTTTGTAAAAATTTTTGGAGTTCGTCTCTTCTTTGGCATAGAGTTATAAACATAACATGAGCATCAGTAAAATTTTTTTTTGATCGAATAATTTTTACTTGATTACAGGAGATTATTTTACTGTATAATTTTATATTATTATTTCTTCTAGAAATAATATTCTTTAAACGTTTTAAACGAAAACTTAAGACTTCAGCATGAAGAGAGTCTAGTCTTGAATTAACTCCGACTATTTCAACATTATCTCTACTTTTTAAACCATGATTTCTATAAAGTTTAATTTTTTCGTAATATTTTTTATTGTCAGTTACTATAAAGCCTCCGTCACCGAGAGCATTTAAATTTTTTAGCGGATGAGTTGAAAAAGCTGAAATATTTCCGAAAGTTCCAGCATGTTTTCTGTTGCTATATGAACCCATTGCCTGAGCAGCATCTTCAATTACTAGCAGTTTATATTTTTTAGCAATTTTTTTAATTTTATTCATATCACAAATTCTACCTGTCCAGTGTACAGGCATTATAGCTTTTGTTTTTTTTGTTATTGCTTTTTCAATAAGGTCAGGATCTATGTTTAGGTCTTCTTTTACATCTACAAAAACTGGTTTGGCACCTAAGTGAATAATTGAACTAGCGGAAGCTATAAAAGAAATGGGAGATGTTATCACTTCGTCTCCTTTAGATATACCTGTTGCCCACAACGACATCATTAAAGCATCTGTCCCAGAATTTAAGCCCAAACAGTATTTTGCACCAACATATTTACATATTTTTTTTTCAAAACTTTCTACTTCTTTAGTTAAAACTAGATTCCCTTTCACAAGAACTCTCTTGATTGACTTCATCAATTCATTTTTTTCTTCCTGAAATCTTTTTTTTAAATCTATGACTTCTATTTTCATGTTACTTTTGAAATATAATGCTTAATCCCATTTTGCATTTTTTTTATCTTTAATTCTCTAAAATTTTTTTTTATCAAATTATTTGAAAAAGGTCTGTAACCATTATGCGGCATCTTACCAATTCTTTTTAATCGATTTATTGAGTTATTGTTTTTTAGTATTTTGTTAGTTAATTTTGCTATTTCCAAAAAAGAAATTACTTTGCCTGTTATTGCATTAACAATTCCTACGGCATTACGTAAAATACATTTATTTAAAATATGTATCAAATCATCTATATAAATATGATCTCTTCTTTCTTCACCATTTCCGAACAATGATATTTCTTTTTTTTTTAGAGCTAAATCAATAAATTTATTAGGTCCATAACCTTTGTGAGTATCACCAGGCCCGTAAACTAATGTTGGCCTTATTATACAAAAATTATTCTTAAAATATTTTTTTAACATTATTTCTCTTTGTAAATGCATCTTCCCGTGAATTGAATTTGGTTTTGTTAAAGATTTCTCATTTATTTTTTTTTTTGTATCAGAGTATACAGCGTCAGAACTAATATATATTAAATTTTGAATATTCTTTTTATATAAAGCTGAACATATATTTTTACATATTAAAATATTATTATTTTTCATTTTTAAATTTTTTGCTGGTGCTTCAGCTGAAATAAATACTATAAAATCTTTTTCTTTAACTTTTTTACTAATATACTTTACAGATTGTTTTTTTTTAAAGTCTATATTTTTTTTTCCTATTTTTATGAAATTTATTTTATTTTTTTTTAATTTTTTTTGTAAATTTATAGATATAATTCCACTCGTACCTAGTATAACCACTCTCTTCGGTTTTTTGAAATTTTTATTTAAAAACTTTAAATTCAATTTTTTTTACCTAAAGTAAAATATTCTTTAACATTTTTATCTATAAATGAATTTAATAATCCATAAGGGTCTAATATTATTTTTTTCTTTAAATTTATATTCTTAAATTTTAAGATTACTTCATTTAAGTTTTTCCAATTAGTCATTAAAATAATTATGTCAGATTTTTTCACTACATTTGTAATATTATCGAATTGACTAAAATTTAGATTAGATTTTCTAACTTTAACTAAGGGATCATAGCCTAAAATTTTATTATTTTTTATTTTTTTAATTAATTCAATAGCTGGTGAGTTTTTTATTGAATTAGTTTTGTCTTTGTATGCTAAACCTAAAATTCCGACTAAAGAGTTTTTTTTTATTTTTTTTTGCAATATTCTTTCAACCCATTTACTCATATATTTAGAATCATTTATTATTGAATTTATTAAATTCTTTCCATTTTTGTCATTTTTCATAATTGTCTTTATTGAAAACAGATCCCTCTCGATATTTCCACCTGATAATCCTAATCCTGGTTTTAAATAAGCATATTTACCGATTCTTTTGTCTAACTTAAGTGCTGGCACTATTTGACTCCAACTTGCATTAATATTTTCTGAAGCTCTCGCTAACATGTTGGTGATTGTTACTGATGACGCTAAAAAAATATTTATAGAAATTTTTGCTAGTTCTGCGCTTTCATAGCTCATCTTAATTATCGGACAATTAAATTTTTTTAAAAATAAATTATAATTTTTACTAATCTTATTTGAGTCAGTGCCAATTATAATTCTTTCGGGTTTCAATGCACGAGATATAGCTTGACCGAAAATAAGTGTTTCAACCTGATATATTAATCTTTTTTTATCAAAATTTATTGATCTTGTGAATTTAGGTTTTACTTGGGATAGAATAATAAGATTGGCTCTGTTGTTTAAATATTTTTTTGTTTTATTAATTAAATTTATTAATTCTTTAGTATCTGACTGACCTTGAGAGTTAGTTTTTAAATCTAAAGAAATAAACACTAAGTCTAATTTCTTAATTTCACTAAAATTTGACGAAAATTTTATTTTTTTTTTATTTTTTTTTAATAATTTAAGTAAAAATGGTTCTTTGTAATATATTTTATAATTATTAAGATCTTTAATTTTCTCGAAATTAGCATCAAAACCAAACACATTGAATTTTTTCTCAGCACAGGCTGCGATTTGACACAAACCGAGATGAGTCATTCCTACAAAGCCGATTTTCATAATTTATTTAACTTATTTAGACTTGTATTAATCAAAATATCTTTTTTTAAATTAGTTTTTGATTTTGACTTAACTTTGTTGATGAAATATTTATTTTCTAATTTCCAAGTAGGATCACCTTTTTTATAGTTTATGATTTTTTCTTTAGGTTTCCCTGAAGGAAATTTCCTTTTTCTAATAATTAATTTACTTTTCGACCATTTGCATAAAGAATTAATATGTAATGATCCTTTTGAACCTACTATGTCTAAATAGAAAGAATTTTTCCATGAGGTGTAGCTCATTTCCATATTTACTATTATATTTTTTATCTTGAGATTTAATAAAGCGTGATCTGGGCTTTTATTTTCAAACCTATTTGATTGTATAAGGTTTATATTTTTTATAGGAGAATTAAAAAGAAAAAGGCAGATGTCTAATAAATGAGACCCTAGATCAGTAATTATACCTTTCTTTTTATCTCTCCATTTGCTTTTTTTTACTAACATCGATGTTCCATTCCCATAAAACAATTTAACTGAATAAATTTTACCAATTATTTTTTTAAAAATTAATTCTTTAGCTTTAATTAAAGAGGGTTCAAATCGATGATTATAAGCAGTATAAATAAATATCTTTTTTTTTCTTGCTAATTTTTCTATTGCTCTGATTTGACTATTTTTACCAATTAATGGTTTTTCTACTAAAACATTTTTTTTTATTTTTAATAAATACTCAATTATTTTAAGTTTTTTATTATCGGGAACACATGCGTAAACACTATCATAAAAACTTGTAGGTACATCTTTAATATTTTTATAATTAGATTTTTTTTCTACATCCACGGAAAATTTAAAATTTTTTCCTAAAAATTTTTTTCTTTTTGAGCCTTGAACGCCCATACCTACAACTATTGCTCTCATCAAATTTATTAAATATTGAATTTAGACGATTTTTCTAAATCATTGATTTTATCGATAATCATACTTCTTTTCACTGAAATATTACCCTCCATTTCACACTCACATGCTGCAGCTATAGAGCCTAATATATTTGCAGAAACAATTGAATTGTTTGAGGCAAGACATAAAGATGCATAAGCCAGCAATGCATCACCGGCTCCTACTGCATCAATAACATTTTTTGCGAATGATGGAGTTGCAAACGAAAGACTATTGTTTTGTTTAGAAACTGTGACTGTACCTCTCTCCCCAAGTTTTAATATAAGGTTTTTGAAGCCAGATAATTTAGATAGTTCTCTTGTTAATTCACTAATACTAGAGTCTTGATCCGCCAAAGAAAATCTTACTTCTTTTTCGTTAGGTGTAATTAAATCAAATTTTTTAAAATCCATAATATTTCCCCATCTAGAAGCAACTTGACTGTCTGCAACTTTAATTACATTTTTTTTTATAGAATTTGAAAGAATTTTTATATTTGTTTTATTAAATATACCGTGTCTAAAATCACTAAAAATTACTACATTGCATTTTTCTCTTTGCAGAGAAGATTTTATTTTTTCAAATATTTTATCTGAAATAGGTTGATTATCAACTTTGTCTACTTTAAGTAATTTGTATCCATTAGCAATAATAGTATTTTTATTTGTTGTAGGTCTTGTTTTATCAATGATTGCGTTTATTTTAATCTTATTTTTCTTAAATTCTTTTAAAACAAAATTTTTTAATTTGTCATTTCCTAAAACGGTAGTTAGCGTTACGTTCGCTCCTGCTTCTTTTAAATGTTTTGCCACTACACCTGCGCCACCTATAAAATCAGTTTTTTCTTGATGTAAAACGCTTGGCGTTGGAGTTTTTGTATGTCCGCCAATTAAACTTGTATTCGTGTAAGTATCAATAATCATGTCTCCAATTACATGAACTTTAATCTTACTTAATTTACTTAAAGTTTCTCTGAGCGATCTAAATGTAATTTTATTTCTTTTCATTAAATCTAATAATTTAAAATTGCTTATTTGAGGTTGAGCAATATTAAGAATTTTAGTCGACGAGTAAACTACATCACCTGGGGTAAATATTATATCTCCACCGTATTTTGTGACTTCATCTTGTTCCTCTTTTGTTGCAGGTGGTAAACCTGCAGAATTATATTCAAATCCTTTAGCAAAAAAATCCGGTTTTATATCTTTAATTAATTTTAATGGCTTTTTATTACTGTCAATAACTACGTAATTAACCATTTCAAAAGCAGCAAGATTAATTGCTCTAATATTCTGTGGTACGAAAGGCCTGTAAATTCCTTTTTGAATAAATTTATCTGCTGTAATACTTACTATTAATTTATCTGCTTTGGACTTTGCATATGTCAAGTGTCTTACATGACCTGGATGAACTACATCAAAATTACCATGGCAAAGTATAACTTTCTCTTTTCTTGGCCTTCTTCCTAGTATTTTTTTTAAAGTTTTTAAATTAACTATTTTTTTATAGTATTTAGGATTATCTTTTAGTTTCATTTTTTTTTAAAAAGCTAAACCATGTTTTGGTAGCGTTTTTAATTTTTTTTGGTGTCCACAATGGAGCGTCTCTCCACTTTTTGATATCTTTAAGCATGTCATTAATTCCATTACTAAATTTAATTTTAGGTCTCCATTTCAACATTCTTTTTGCTTTAGAGATATTGGCACAGGATCTCATTGGTTCACCTGGTCTATCTGGAATATTTATTTTTTTTCCTCCAACTAAATTTGCTAAATGGTTTACTGTTTGAGGATTTCCAGTTCCAATATTAAAAAACTCTCCAGATTTAGAAATTTTTGATGCTCTATAAAAAGCCTTAACTACATCAGTTACATGAACAAAATCTCTTGACTGATTTCCTGAACCAACAATCGTTAGAGGTTTGTTGCTAATTTTTTGCTTGAAAAATACACCTATTACTGCACCATAAGCTCCAGTTGTTCTAACCCTAGGTCCATAAGCGTTGAATATTCTAATTGAATTTACAGGCAAACCATAAACTTTATTCCAATGAAATGCTGCTTTTTCACCAAGATATTTGCTTAAAGCATATGGATGTTCTAATGAAATCTTTGTATTTTCACTAACAATATTTTTTGTTTTTCCATAACAAGATGCAGAAGCTGCATAAACAAATTTTTTTGCTTTTGCTTTCCTTGCGGCTTCTAAAACATTTACAGTTCCTTGAACGTTAGTCATCATATAGTTATTTGGGTGTTCTATTGAAGGTACAATATCACCGATACCAGCAAAGTGATAAACATAATCAACATCTTTAAATAATGTTGTGTCTTTAATTTTTTTTCTTATATCAATTTTTTTTAAAGAAAAATTTTTATTTCTAATATGTTTTTGAATATTTTTTTTATGACCACCTACGAGGTTATCGATTGCTACTACTTTATATTTCTTGATTAAAAGCAGATCAACCATATGACTACCTATAAAACCTGCTCCACCAGTAACTATAGCTTTTTTCATTTTTTATTTTGCTTGAATATTTTGTAATCTTTTTACGTTAAAATAAAAATCATCCTCAAAACTATTTGGGACTTTATTTTGTTTGAATGCGTTACATAATTCAACTATTGCGTCTTCAATTGTGTTTTTAGGTGAAAAATTTAAAATCTTTTTTATTTTATCTGAGTTTATATGATATGATCTTTTATCATCACTTTCTTCTTTAAGAATTTTTATATTGCTAATATTATCAAATTCTTTTTCTACAACTTTTTTTACCTTTTCGGCAATTTGCATAATTGATAAATTTTGATATCCGACATTAAAAATTTGATTTTCAATTTTGGCATTTTCAGCCGTTATCAATTTTATGACCGCCTGACAGTAATCAGCTATGTGTAAATTTGGCCTTAGCTGTTCTCCGCCAAAAACTTTAATAAACTTTTTGTTTACAGCGAAATTAGTTAAAATATTAACAGATAAATCTAATCTAAGTCGTGGAGAAAAACCACAAACTGTTGCTGGTCTAAATATAACACCATAAAAATTTTTATCTGTTTCTTCTAATAACTGAGGTTCACACATTCCTTTAAATTTGTTATACAATGTCAAAGGAACTAATGGGTGGTCTTCTGTAACATTTTTTTCCTCTGAGACACCGTACACTGAACTTGTTGAGGCATAAACAAATCTCTTAATACCATTTTCTTTCGCTATTTTAACCATCGGTTTAAAAGCATCTAAATTAACAGAAGTTGATAATTTTTCATCAAGTGCGAAACTCGTGTCGTTAGATATACAGGCCAAATGTAAGAAGAAATCATGATTTTTAGAACTTTCTTTAAGTAATAATCTGTCTCTAATATCCCCTTTAATAATTTTTAAATTGTTATTATTTTTAGGTAAAAAATGATCACCAAAGTACATAATATCATATACCGTTACAAAATAATTCTTGTTTAATAATTCTTCGACAAGTCTCGCACCAACATATCCCGCGCCACCTGTGATAAAAATTTTTTCTTTCATAATTTTAAATATTAATTTTAAATCCTGCTTTTATTGAGTCTTGTAAAAACAGCTTAACAGTTTCAAGTGATAACTTATTTAAATTCATACCTATAAAATTAAATTTTGCAAGAATAGAGTGGGGAACTGTTATTATATGACATTTTAATTTTTGTGCCTCAAAAATATTTAATGTTTCCCTGGTGCTTGCCCACAAAACTTCTATCTTCTTTTTTTTAGAAGCTTTTATTGAATATTTGATCACACTCGAAGGATCGAGACCTGTATCAGCAATTCTCCCTGCAAAAACCGATATTATTGATTTTGAATTTTTATCAAGTGCTTTTATTGTTTCTCTAACTTGTTTCTTTGTAAATATTGCTGTGATATTTAAATTAATACCCTCTTTTGATAATTCAGAGATGATTTTGTTTGTGCTTTTACCTTTTGAATTTGTAATAGGAATTTTTACATAAACATTTTTACCCCAAGTTGAGATTTCTCTTGCTTGAAGTTTCATTAATGTGAGGTCATCAGCAAATACTTCAAAGGATATTGGTTTCTTTTTAATTGTCTTTAAGACAGAAAAAGCAAACTTTTTATAATCTCTTATGCCAGCTTTTTTCATTAGCGTTGGATTTGTGGTAAAACCAGAAATATATTTTTTTTTGTTTAAATTAATTATAGATTTTAAATCTGCACCGTCTGCAAAAATCTTAATCTTGAATTTTTTTACCATTTTGTTTTACGCTCCTGTATAAGAGGGTGACTAACCAAACAATGCCAGATGACAGCTTGAAAAGACTCAGAAAAAGGAGTGATCATTTTCTTATCAATTTCTGGCACTACAATTACTTTATCTCCTTTTAATTTAGCATATCCTTCTTTTTTTCCTATAATGCCAAAAATTTTAACTTTTTTCTTTTTAGCATAATCAATGGCTTTGATAATATTCACACTTATATTCTTTGATTTGCTACCACCACCTACAGAAAGCACAAATATAGAATCTGATTTTTTTACTCTGCTTATTTTTAGCCAGTTTTCAAAAGAACTATTCCAACCTTCATCATTTATCCTAGCTGTAAGTTCAGAGACATTATCAGTTGGGCAATAAGACTCGATATTACAAAGTTTTCTAAAATCATTTACAGCATGCGATGCATTACCTGCACTACCACCAACGCCTAAAATAAATAATCTACCGTTTCGCTTTTTTAATTTTTGTAATTCAATAACCAAATCACTTAGCTCATTTATATCTATAATTTGAGAAATTAGAGAAATTTTTTTAAAATAATCTTTTATAAAAATTTTAGAATGATTTTTTAATTTATTCATAATTTTTTATTGATGAAGTTATACCAATTTTTTTTAAAAAAAATACACTTGTCGTCTACCAAAAGATCATAAGATGGTTTGCCCATTATGAGTTTATTGTAATTTACTTTCCATTTTTTTAACTGTGTCTTAGTTAATTTTAAACCATCTCTTTTAGCGTATTTCACTTTGTCGTTATTTCTGCCCATGTATCTTGCTGTAAATAACTTTATATAATACCCTTTTTTATAAAGTTTATTTATTGCATCAATTGCTTTAACATTTGGTTTAGATAGATTGTAATGATTATTTTTTGTTCTACAAATAGTATTATCTATATCAAAACAAATTATTTTAACGTTCTTTTTCAATTTTAATTTATTTTAGTTTTTTCAAGAAACTTTGAGCCCACAGGATTTTTATATTCTAAATTTTTTATATTTGAGTCTCGTATAATTTCATTTTCAAAAGCTGATTTTTTTTGATTGTCAATAACCTCAACATCTTCTTTTGAACCATTTTTTAAAATATTCAAAGCCTCAATGGCAAATTCTTTTATTTCTTCTTCGGTATTGTTTAAATTTTCAACATTTTTATTTCTAAAATCTTTTGAGGTAAAAGTATTGCATAAATTTCTATCTATCATTTGACTTATGCTTAATACTTCATTTGTTTTTAAATCTTTTATTCTTTTAAATATTGCAGGATAAGACCGTTTAATTGAAAAAATACCTTCAAGTGGGCAGTTGTTGATTAAGAAATATGGTCTTCTAAATGATGCCGGCAATAAACCAATCCCACTCGAGCCACCAAAAAACATTTCACATTTTGATAGTAAAAAACAATCCATAAAATCTGACTTTATATCTGAATTTGAATAATCAATATATTTTTTATCAGAAATATTTAATTTACCTTCAGATATTGAGCCAACCCTTATCACAAAGTAATCATTTTTGATAAAATGATAAATAGCTTTTTCTAAATCTTTTATAGGAAAATTTCTATAATCATGATAAGTCCAATCTTTATTTTTAATAAACTTTTTTAAATAAGCTCCATCTCTATTGTAAACGCATATCCATTTATCATTCTTTTGAATTCCATACTTTTTGATAATTTCATAACCTTTATTAAGATCTTCATTAGATAATAAGAGAAAATTTTTCTGGTCTAAAAAACTAGAAAATTTTTTTCTTATGTTTTTTATTTTTAATTGTAATTCCGTATTGGAGGAAAAATAAAAAGCGTCGCAAATTTTTTTCCAAAAAAAATATCCAGGTAAAACTATAATTTTTCTATCTCTTTTAATTTTTTCTAAAAAAAGTTTTATAAAATATTTATTAGAGATTTTGCTAAAAAATATTAAATAAACTTTATTAGTATTACTTTCTCTATAAAAAATTTCTGTTTCCATTATCAAATTTGATACTCTAAGAGCATTAATTTCTACTAATTGAAATTTTTTAAATAAAGGTAATTTCATTAAAAATTTAACTATTAAATAAATAATATTATATGAAAATTTTTTAAAAATTTTTATTATCATTTTTGATTTATCTTTTTAGAATTTCTTTTTGTCTTGATTTAATTTTTCTAATAAGCGGTAAGATTTTGGATAAATTTTTATCTTTTCTATTAATTAAATTAACTTCCTCATTATCTTTTCTAACTAAAATTTCTTTAGTTTTGTTTTTATCAAGTATTCCAATTTTGTTTTTTTTTATATATTTATATTCTTTAGTTATAATACAGTTGTATATTTGACCGTTTAATAGATTTTCATACCCAGGTCCTCGATGAGTATGTTCCGCAAAAATATATTTTTGATTCTCAACATTAGCTAGTTTTTTTACGTATTTATTAATTCTTAAATTTGCTAATTTAAAAAGAACTGGAAAACAGTTTGCAGAGTTCATTAAAGAATTATTTTTATTCTTAATTTTTTTTTTTGCTCCAGGTTGATAAATCATAAATGGTGTTCTCAAATATCGTTCAGCAAATAGACCGCTTAATCCAGTAGATGTTAATGGTCCCTCATTTTTTTCATCTGATGCAGTTCCATGGTCTGAAGTAAGACATATTGAAAGTGTATTTAAAATTTCTTTGGGTATTTTTTGTACGAATTCGTTTATTTTTTTGTCGATGAATAAAAGTGAGAGCTCTCTTTCTTCTCCGTACTTATGCCTATATTTATATTCATTTTTTCTTGGCTTTTTTAGAATTAAATTATTTTCACTAAAGTTTAAATGATGTAAATCGTTTATGTGAGCCATAATAAAAAAATTTTTTTTCTTTTTTTTTATATACTCTAACGAATCCTCTAAAAGTTTATCAATATTTGTTGAGAGATTTCTGAATCTTACCTGATAATTTAAAAAATTAATACGCGATGCCTTCCACGTTGTATGTTTATCTAAAAAAAATTTTGAAAAAAATCTAAGTAGTTTATCCTTAAGTGATAACTCGCCAAAAAATTTGAAGAAATCTTTTGATATTATGTGATTTAACGTTTTTTCAATATTTTCTTTGTTTATCTTTTTAATTTCTTTTTTTTTTCTTTTGATACGGTGTTTAATTCTTAACCTTTTTGCTTTGTTGAGATTATGAATTTTTTTTGAAAACCAGCTATTATCTTGTGATATATGTTCATCGAAAAGATCAAGAAATTGCTTATACTTTTTTTGAAATGACTTTACTCTTACTTTTGAATAACTATCAATATTTAAATAACTCCAACAATAAACTCTTTGAAAATAATTCCACTGGTGTTCAATGGAATTTTTTGCTCTAATTTTTATAAGATTTTCTTTATAACCCATCATCTTATCCATTACCGAATGGTTGCTCAGTAAAAAAAAATCGTAATTATTTTTTTTTAGAGTAAAGAAAAAGTCTTTTCGAAAAAATTTTATTCCATGTTCATAAGTCTTTCCATTAAGCGGTAGCTCGCCTGTAAATAATGTTGGCATTACATGTTCTGTGGGTGTCGACGCACCATAAACATTAGAAAATTCTATAGAATTTTTTGATAAAAAGATTTTAAATGCTGGAAAATATCTTAAATTTTTTTTTATAAACTTAATGTCCTCCATACACATAGAGTCTAAAAGTAATAAAATAATATTTTTTTTCATATTAAATTGTATAAATTTTTTTTTTGTTTTTTTTTAAAAGAGAAATTGTTTTTTTATTTTCGTTATTTTTACTAATAATTATAGGATTTAAGGATTTTAGGTAATGCTTCATTTCTATCAAATTATTTTTATTATCATTTCGTTTGTTTGTGTATACAAACCTACAATTTTTATTATCTAATATATAAAATATAATTTTTGATTGAAAATTATAATGAAAAATATCTATATTTTTTTCTGTATTCTTAATTAAGTTAATTTTTTTTATTTTTGAATGTAAAATTTTTAAGTTTTTATCATTTACTTTTTTTATAAATCTTTTTTTTTTTAATTTTATCTTTAATTGAAATTAAAGATATTATTTCGTTAATCAAATAATCTGAGTTCAAAAATTTTACTTTACCAAATTTTTGAAATAAATTTTGTATCATTCTCTTTTCAAAAAAAAATTTTTGATCACCGAAACAAAGTGTGAATTGTCTTTTGGATACATCCGGACAATTAATAATGATATAACTATTTTTATTTAGAGTACTTTTAATTGTTTTAAGAAGATAAGTTAAATTTTTAACATAAGATATTGAATGAGAAAATATAACTAAATCGAACTTATGCAAACTAATTTCATCAAATTTTAAATAATTAATTTTTTTATTTCTTAAATTTTTACTAAAGTTTATGTTAACGTCATAACCAAAAAGTTTGGTATAACCGCTCTTTTTAAGCTCATGAAGTAATTCTCCTTTATTACATCCATAATCAAGAATTTTAATATTTTTTTTAAATCTTTTTTTAATTTCATCTCTTAAAATTTCACTTCTTTTTTTATATAAATTTTTATTTTTATGTTTAAATAATGTTTTGTCTTGGTTTATTTTTGAATATTGAATATTTCTAAATTCTTCATAATTTTTTTTGTAACTTGGTGATGTATTTAAGAAATAAGAATTAGTCTTTTTTATAGACAGATATTGAGATATAGCTTTAAAATCTGAGTGCCTGATCGTTGGAATTTTAAGTTTTAAGTAATTTGTCACAAAATCTTTACTTCAAATAAGACTTTAAAAATTTTTTCATTTCTATGTTTGATACATATTTGCTGTTAGCTATATTTTTAACATTTTCAGCAGCACCTAATGAACTAATTAACATTGAAAGCTCTAAGACCATATTTTTTTTGATACACAAAGACAGAATAGATAAAAACGTATCTCCGGCTCCAACTTTATCTTTAGCCACATGAGTAAAAGCTGGGCAGTTTATTATATTTTTATCCTTTGTATTTAATATTTTCGATCCATCTTTACCGGAAGTGACAACAAGAAATCTTGTCTTTATTTTCTTTGTCAAATTCATCATTAATGTATCAAGATTATTTTCTTTGTCTCTCATTTCATGTCTAAGTTCGTTTTCATTGATAATTAATAGATCTGAATTTTTATATTTTGCAATTGTATGGTAACCGATATTAGCTGCATTTAATTGAGCATTAACTGAAAGAAATTTCGAATTTTTCATTATATAAGCTCTTAATTTATCAGTAATCAAACCATGCCCGTAGTCTGAAACGATAACTAAATCAAATTTCTTAATATTTTTTTTTAATTTATTTAATAGATGTTTTTCTTTTTGCTTTGAAATTAAATCATCACCTATTGAATAAACTCCAAATAATTTAGTTGAATTGATTTGTTCTATATACCTAGTTTTTAGAATGCTCGGTGAATTTTCTTTTATTACATAATTTAACTCAACATTTTTGGGTAAATTTTTTTTCATAAATTTTATTTCGCTCTTTTCAGACCCTAAATAAGTTAAAACAGAAACTTTTTTACAAAATGACGAAATATTCTTTGCAATTGCTAGCGTGCCACCAAGAAACTTCTGACTTTCAAGATCTCTCATTACTAACATTGGTTCTTTACCAGATTTACCTAAGGCTTCGCAAAAAATATATTTGTCTATGATTGCTTCACCTATAATTAAAACCTTTAATTCTTTTAAGTCTTCAATATTTTTTTCAAATGAAATATTTGATGAACTTATTTTTGATTTTGTTAATTTTAAGTATTGTTTTTGTTTATCATTGAGGTTTATTGACAAATCATTAATTATCTTGCTCGAACTAAATAATCTTGATTTAGTAAAATAAATCTTTCCTCCAACTTTTTGTATCGATTTTTTTTCATCAATAATTTTTCCGGTATAATCATCTTTATTTTTTTTGTAGTCAGACCCCTTACTATAAATATCAGGTCGAATATCATTTATTATTGTGGCTGCATCCGATTTAAAATTTTCTACAACATAGTCTACACATTCCAATTGAGAAATAACTTCCATTCTCTCTTTTAAATTCATAATAGGTCTGTTTGGACCTTTTAGAACATACTTATCAGGCGTAAGACTGACTATTAAGATATCTCCTAAATTTTTACTTTCTTGGAAATGCATTATATGCCCAGCATGAAGTAAATCAAAAACACCGTGACAAAGAATTATTTTTTTATTATTTAGCTTAAATTTTTTAATTTTTTTCTTTAGAAAATTTAGATTAACTATTTTTTTGATCATAAAATTAATTTAAACAAAGCTCCGCACTTTGTAAAAAGTCGATATTTTTACAAAATTTTTTCATTTAACTTTTAAATGGGTTGAAACAAATATTCCTTTTTATTAACAGTTGTTTTTATATTACCCATCAATATTTTAATCTTATTCTTTTGTAATTGTATTATTTTAAAAATAGTATTTGTAAATGGACCTGAAAAAAATTTATAATCGGCGTTTATCTTAAGATCATAAAATTGTTCCGAAATATAACCATCGGTATCTTCGGATACTTTACATTTTTCTATAAATGTACAAATTTCTTTTTGAGATTGATTAAATCCCTTGAGAACATACTTTAAACCTCTTGCATAGTTTATTGTTTCAACAAATTTTGTATCTTTAAATTTATCATTATAACAAAACAAATAATTACCAAGTAGATTAAACTCTTTTTTTATTAATTTTTTTTTACTAAAATTTTTATAAAGAAGCTTAGGTATATAAAATTGGCAATTTGATCCTAATTTTTTTTCCAAATCTGATTTGAGAAATGAAAATTTTTTCTTTTCAAATTTTATGATTGTCCACATTAATTATCTAACTCCTTTTTTAATTCGTCGTATTCTTTCATTTTTCTTTTCATGAAATTTACAGTAAGCTTAGTTTTTTCAGCGATACCTGCAGGAGTAAGCACGTAAAAATAATTAATTTTATTTGGGTTCTTTTTGAAGTTTTCAATCTTTACTAGCCCTTTTTTTTGAAGAGCTTTAAGGCAATAATTTAGTTTTCCTAAACTAAAACCAAGTTCTAATGCCAATTCTCTTTGAGTAGAGTTTGGTTTTTTTTGTATTTTTCTTAATACGTCAAAATGGTCTTGATTATTTTCCATAACGTTCAATCGTTGAACAATATACGTTCAATATTTGAACAGTAAAGATGAAAATTGATCAACTAGTGGTTGAGTATTAAGAAAATGCTATATGTAGTATTAATTTTAATTTTTTGAAAATTTTTTTCAGTGCATAAATCAAGCCAATTGAGCTATTAGTACTGGTCAGCTACACGCGTTACCGCGCTTCCACA
>MDTG01319432.1_pt1 | contig 19918 bp, 17 predicted proteins | sample 811421 | NCBI WGS metagenome assembly MDTG01 (sample SAMN05326645, study PRJNA326480) | marine metagenome | isolation source: seawater | place: Pacific Ocean: South East | collected 2011
CAGCGTACCAGTGGCAGCGTTTGGCGCAGTAGTTCTATTCGTTGCATCAGGTGGAGACGCACTAAACATGATTGTAATATTACCACTAGCACTCATTGCTGTAGGAGTTGCAATCTGGCGAAGTCGCGGGGAGATACATATTGAAGATGCTTTGTCAGATGCAAGTCAAGAACGACTTCAGAACTCTCCATTCCAAAAGTTCCATGAGCATGCCCAAGCAGTTGAAGTCACTGCAAACCACATGCTGACCGCAGTAAATGCCGCTTGTGATGGAGAGGATTCATCAGAAGCAATCCAAGCAACCATTGATGCAGAGTTAGAAGCTGATAACATTAAGGCAGAATTACGCCAAATGGTTAACGAAGATATGCGATTTGGCTATCAAGTAGGCATGGATCACTTCCTACATATGCTATCTCGACAAGACCGTATTGCAGATTATGCGCAAAATGTAGCAGAACAACTGGCATTCCGTGAACTCTTTGATGACGAGGAGGCAAAGACGAAATTAAAGGCCATGGCTGAAGCAGTTGCGGCAACGGTTGCAACCTATGAAGACACCGTTAACGCTCTCAGAGAATTTACTATCAGTGGCGAGACAAAGGCTGCAAAGGATAACCTTGCAGAACAAATCCGCCAAGTCAACTTGAAAGAGCATGAAGCAGATCAGGTAGAGGCCGACGCAGCAAGTTACGTATTCTCGAATGGTGATGATGACGCCCTTGCTGCAATGCACATGTATCGTGTATTGCAAAGACTCGATGATGTAGCAAATGCGTGCGAGAAAGCAGCCAATGCATTCTTACCAATCCTGAAGCGGTAATTTTGCGATTAGTCTTAATTTCGCTAAAAACATAGCATCATAACGGTGTAGTTACAGGCATCGTCATGGATAGGATTCCAACCGCGCGCCCCTCGTGGACTGACGAGATGCGTGAAGCGGCAGTTTCTACTCTTGACTCAAAACATTGGGTGAAAGGCCCAAAGGGGCGAGAGTTTGGCAAGAGATTTGCTGAACATTGTGGGGCCCTCGTTGCTACGCCTTGCCAAAACGGGTCATCGTCTCTGTGGGCAGCACTACGTATTCTTGACATAGGAAAAGGCGATGAAGTAATTGTCCCTTCTTTCACCTTCATTTCTAGCGCTACTGCAATTCTTCTTGCTGGGGCCAAAGCAGTATTTGTCGACGTTGAATCTGATTATTGGTGCTTAGATGTAGATTGTGTAGAAGCCGCGATTACCGAGAGAACCAAGGCAGTGATTGGAGTACACATTTTTGGACAGCCTTACGGTCCTCGATTGCTAAAATTATGTCGCGAAAGAGGCATTTACCTTATCGAAGATGCAGCCCAAGCCCATGGGGCTTCTCAAGTAATGTTAGACGGCAAAGAAAGCATTGCTGGGGCGATGAGCGATCTCGGATGTTTCTCATTTTTCCCATCTAAAAATATGGCCGTTGGTGGCGAAGGAGGGATGTTAACTACCACCGCTGAGCAATTCACAGAATTGGTTTCATCAGTTGTCAATCATGGGCGCTCTCCTAGTTTGGAATCAATGCAATTAGGTAGCAATCTAAGGATGTCAGAAGTATCTGCTGCCATTGGCATTGTACAATTATCTCATCTAGATTCATGGGTGAGCCGTAGAAGAGAAATTGCGGAACTTTTCAATCAAAAGTTTGCTGACCATGAGTTATTAGACACACCCAAAGTTAGGCCAGGTGCTAAACATGCTTGGCATCAGTATTGCTTATCGACAGAATATCCAGATGAATTGATTGCTCACCTTGACAAGCATGCTATTGATACAAGGCGATATTATGTCACACCATGTCATCAGCAAAGTGTATTTGCAGAACATCCTCAACACGAAGAAGTTCTACCAGTGACCGCAACTTTGTCAAGTACCTTGGTGGCGATTCCGGTTATGCATGAACTTAGAGCTGATGAGATTGAACGAATTATTGCTGCTGTAACGTCTTTTTCAACTCCTCAGCATTGAGAAGTGTAGTAGCTAAACTGGCATTGGACCAGTTTTTCAAACCGGTCAACTCGATACCAATCCATTCTGGAAAGTCGAAATTTTGATTGATATCTTCCAGTTCAATTTCAGCAAGTATTAGTCCAGCAAGAACACCCTCAAACTCATCAACTTCCCAAACCAACCCATTGCCAGCATTAACACAATATCTGGTTTTTTCAACACATGGATGTTCTTCAAGTCCAGAAATATTTGGCATACTAGGCAACACCCACTCCAATTCTGTTGTCGCAATGCCTTGCTGCTTTCCTTTCAAAGTAAATATTACAGCATCATTCTGTATTCTCACTCTACTAATCCAGAGATCGGTTTTCGTTAGTATTTGGAACTCTTCTATAGAGGTAGAAACCAAAGAAACACCTCTATAATTGATTGCCAACTCGTGAAATTCAATGTCATTGGAATCAAGATAATATTGGGCAATCTGGAATTTTTCTGTAGAGTTTCTCCAGGGCTTGTTATTTCTTCCATCCACGAGGAAGCGGCGCTCAATTTCAGTGTTGATGGCCAATCTATTCCCCAAGTAGCGGTTTATTGGCTAGGGTATCAACATTGCTACCTTGCAAAGAAAAACCAAACCAATACATTCTACCAATTGATTGATAACCCAACGCAACTTGCTTGAATCATGCAAGCCAAGAAGACCATGGCCATATTAATGGTATCACTTTTTTTCATGGCCGGGTGTCTAGGGGCACTTGAAGATGAAGTTGAATTAACAGGTATTGACATCCCTATGGACTGGAAAAAAATTGTTCAACGACCTGTTACGACACCAGATTTAGTTGATTTTGATGACTGTGAGGAATTAGAAATAAGGCTGAAAGAATCAATTACTGAAGATTATAGAATTCAGTTACTCCAAGCAGTAGAAGAGCAATACTACTACTTCTGGGATGATATAATGCTAGAAGGCGACATGATGGCGGAAGCAGATGGTAGTGCAACAGGGGGGTCTAGCCCACCAACTACAACTAGAAGGGTCGAAGGCACTGATTTTTCAGGAACAAATAATCAGGAAAGCGGTGTTGATGAGGCAGATGTAGTCAAAACAGACGGTTATTACATCTATTTCTTGAACGGTAAAAAATTAGAAATCATGGGTGTTCCAGAGTTTGGTGAATTGGTTTATCAATCAAATACAACTATTGAAGGCAATCCACATTCAATGCTTCTTGATGGCGATAGATTAGTAGTAATTTCGTCAGTATCTTCATGGAATATTCCAGCGAGTAACCCGCTTTATCAAGCAATGGAATGGGATGAAGAATATTCTTCTTGGAGAACCTATGCTCTGACTAAATTCAGCGTTTTTGATATTAGTGATAGAAGCGATATAGAGCTTGAAAGAGAGTTATTCATTGAAGGATCTTACATTACTGCCAGAGAAGTTGATGGCACCATTAGAACCATCACTCATGCGTGGATGGAAACCATGGGCTTGAGTAGTTGGCTTGACCTTCCCCAAGGATATTGGAATCTTGATTATGATGACCCATTACGATTAGAAATTAGAGAAGAAGTAGCCTATCAAACCATGCTCGAAAATGAAGATATTATTGCCGAGATGAGTTTGTCAGACCTGGTTCCAAGAATCTACGAACGCCAAGGAGATTCAGTATTTACTCATTCAATTACCAATGATGATTGTGCGAGTTTTGTTGCTCCACAAGATGGCTTTTCCCGTGGCATCAACAGTATATTCTCTTTTGATATTACGGCTGCAGACTTTGACTTTGAAGCAGACCACATAATCGGAAATTACCCCTTGGTTTACTCATCAGCCGATGCATTAATCTTAACAGAAAACGCATGGGATTCCTGGTGGTTTTGGAATTCCGCAAGTTCAGATGAGGCAACTAATGTTCATATGTTCGATATTAGTGATGCAGGCTCAACTGAATACGTTGCATCCGGTAGAATTGATGGAACGATCCAAGATCAATTCTCTCTATCTGAATATCAAGGAGTAATTCGCCTTGCGTCTACTGAAGGGCAATGGGGTAGATGGTGGTTATCCGACCCAGAGCCAATGACTTCCAATGTTGTAACCCTTCAACCAACCACTGATGCGGCCGGCCATACTACACTTGAACAAATTGGTATTGTTGAGGGCATTGCGCCAAATGAGACAATTTGGAGCGCAAGATTTGTTGAAGATAGAGCGTACATCGTGACTTTTGAGAACATGGACCCACTCTGGACAATCGATTTGTCAGACCCTACTAATCCAATCATTATGGGAGAGTTGAAGATACCTGGAGTTTCAACCTACATCCACCCTATCTCCGAGAATACCTTGCTGACAATAGGTATGGGCCCAGCCGACCTTGATACAGGTGAAGGTTTAGATTGGAGCAATATCCGTCTTTCACTATTCGATGTCTCAGATTTCACCAATCCACTTGAAACAACAACACTAACGATATCGCCAGTTGAAGATGAAAATAATCCATGTTGGTCTTGGTCAAATTCAGAAGCGACTTATGAGCACAAAGCATTCCAATACTGGGCGCCTAAGTCAATGCTTGCTGTACCAATGAATACCTACACCAGTGGCTATTATGATTATGAAACAAGAACCTATACAGAATGTCCACGAGAATGGGTTAGCAAATTGATGATTACCAATGTTACAGATACTAGTTTGACCTCATACGGTGAAGTAGATCATTCAGAATTCTATGATTCTGAGGAATATTGGTGGAACTCATACAATATCCGCCGCTCTATCTTTATGGGGAATTACATCTATGCAATTTCAGCTAATGGGATTACAGCTACTAATTTGACTACGATGGAAAACTCTGCGAGCCTTCAATTAGAATATCAAAACCCGTATGAAAATTATTACCGGGTTGTAGAAGAGGGCCCTGTAGAATCTGAAGAAAGCGAAGATAGAGGCGAATCAGAATCAGAAGCTGAGAGCGAACCTTCAGATGATGGCGCCGCCCCAACTAGAGATTGATAGAGGGGATTTCAGTTGAGATCAGCAATTCTGTTGTTAGGATTCAATAGAATTGATTACTTTACTAAGGTACTTTCAAGTCTTGAGAAAAACAAAGCAGCCTATGATCACGATATTTTCGTCTATGTCGATGGTGGGCCCAATGCCAAACAAGAGGAAATCAAACAGCTGATTAAATCCTCAAAATTTTCTGATGCAACAATCGTTTGCAGAGTAAATAATTGGGGCATAGGCCGACATTTAATCGATGCGCGTAGACGCCTTTTCGATGAATTAAACTATGATAGAGTATTACTTCTTGAAGATGATTTGGTACTTGGTGAAAATTATGTTGAGACAGTTTTCAAAATATCAAATTGGGCCAGTAAGTATGATGATATCGGCACAATAACAGCTTACAACATTAATTCTGCATCAATTGAACAACAATCTAAGCAAGAAAATCAGTTGATTGCAACCAATCGTCATTTTTGGGCTTATGTTATCACCAAGCAAGTATGGGATGAAATTAAACACATTATTTATGCCTATGAAGCGAGATTTCTCAGTAAATCCACGTACACAAACCGGGCTCATAGAAGAATTAGATGGCTATTCATGCGCAAGTGGATAAATCGAGTTAGAATAAGTAAAGAAAACCGACTAGTCCCTGATAAATGCGTAACTCCACCATTTCCAAAGATACCATTCCGAATCGCTACAAGCCAAGATGCGATTACCGCGTTAGCACTATGGCATCACGGCTATCATCGAATTACGACAAGAGTTTCACGCGCGGAATATATTGGAATAGAGGGCTATTCATTTTCACCAGAAGTGTATGAAAGTCAGGGCTTCCACCAGCAAAATTTAGGCGATTATGCACACATTCAAACACCGGAAGAATTTGTTTTTGCTGATATCGACGAGCAGGGCAACCCTCTCAAACCGACTGAGTACCGCTGATGTCATCATGAGACCTGTCGTTGGCGTGGTTGGCTGTGGCAGATGGGGAATGACCCATCTCAAAACCCTCCATAATTTGAAACAACAAGGAATTATTTCGGCAATTCATGCTTGTGATATAAAACCTTCAAAACAGCACGATGTAGTAAGCTTCGCAGACTCTTTCTGTACCGATTGGCAAACACTCGTCAACGAACAAAAACTGGATATTGTTGCAATTGTAACTCCAGCAGATACCCATTGTAATTTGGCATTACAAATCCTAGATTACTGTAAATCAATATTCATTGAAAAACCAATTGGCTTATCTCAAAATGAAGCATCATCTATTGTTGCTAAAGTTCAAGAGTTGGGCGGACAGTTGCTCGTTGGACATATTTTACGATTTCACGAGGCGATGAATCAAGCCATGGATTTGATCTCTGAAGGAGAAATAGGTGAGTTACAAAGGATAGAATTTAACCGAATAACGCCGAGGCAGCCACCAGATTATCCTAATATTTTCGAAGCCATGGCAATCCATGGTATCGATACAGCATGCTACTCGTTTGGTGAGTTAGAACCATCAAGAATAACAGTTGGAAACGTAGTTTTAGATGACAATAACTATCCCACTAATGCAAAATTATCTATCGAATTTCCTGGAATGAAAGAAGCATGTATTAACGTTGGTTGGAATGGAAAAGAAGAAAACCGTAAAATCGAGTACTATGGCTCAAAAGGTGGGATGACGGTAGAGACGAATGAAGTCAACAAATTAACAATAACAACCAATCAAGCTGAGCGAACATTTCTTCTTAGCAATGCCATGGCGCCTTTAGCAAGAGAGTGGCAGCACCTTGTTGAGATGACAAAATCACCTTCTAAACATTCTATTTATCCACAACCTGGTTCAATAATTAGAAGCGTTAAATGGGTTGAATTGGCTAATATGGAAATCCAAAATACTTCGATGGAATTGAATGAGAGAATTGAATAATTGGGAGCCCTTGGGCGATAACATGGGAATATCCTACGCTAATGTGCAAAGGATGCTAATTGCTGTTGCAGTAATTACAATTATCACGGCATTCATGACCAAGGATGCCTTTACCACAGCATGGACAGCAATCGCCCTATCATCTATTGTAGGTTTTGTTTGGACAGTTTCAAATCGTGAAACCACATTCAAACACCTTGGAATTAACTCATATGGTTTTCTCAATACTCTCTCATTTGTAATCGTCACCATTGTCTTTGCAGAGTGGTGTATGTCAATTTGGGATAGCGACTCCCGTATCGGAATCTACGCACTATCAATCGTCACAATTGCCACATTTTGGTGGAGTATCGAAATGATGGAACCAACAGTTACTAATGATAATGAGTGAATCCTTAATGATTCATGCGAAGGGTCAAAGGCTTTGACCAATGACAACGCACCATGGCTAAGCATGGCGACCATCCTGAGTTGCCTGATTTGATCGAGGGTTTACTTGAGGAAGATGTTCACACAGTATTTCTCAAAGCAGACTGCCCTCCTAGGGTTAAGCGAGGCACTATTGGTGAACTTAAATTAGTTGAAGTAGAGCAACATGATGGCAATTGGGACACTATTCGAATGGAATCTTTGCAGGAAGAATTAGTTGATTTAGCTGAACAAAACAAGCACCGTAGCGATTGTTTTTTGGAAATCGACCGCAAAGGGTGTCAGGTAGTTCAACTTGGAGATTTACGAATTGCCTGTGCGTGGCCACCGTTTGCGGATGCCAGAGAAATCACCATCGTTCGTCCAGTTGCAAAATTATCAATTAATGATTATCAGTTGGATGAGCGATTGATTGAACGCTTATCTAACCACCACCGAGGAGTATTCATTTGTGGCAGACCGGGCTCTGGAAAGACGACACTTGCCCAAGCCATAGCAGAATATCTTGACAATGATTTGGGAGCAATGGTCAAGACTATGGAGGCGCCTAGAGATTTACAGTTGGCCGACAGAATAACTCAATATGCGCCTTTGGAGGGGGATTTGGAAAAAACGGCAGAAATAATCTTCTTGGTTCGTCCAGACTTTGTCATTTTTGATGAAGTAAGACGTGCTAGAGATTTCGAAATATTTGCTGATGTAAGACTTGCCGGAGTTGGACTTTTGGGAGTCACACACGCCAACTCAGCGTTAGAAGCAATACAGCGACTGATTGGCAAGGTAGAACTGGGCTTGGTCAGTCAAGTATTAGACACGATCTTACATGTAGAGGCAGGCAAAATCCAGCAAGTTTTGGAGTTGCGCATGACGGTAAAACCCCCATCAGGAATGCAAGAAGAATTAGCTAGGCCAGTGATTGAAGTAGTAGAGTTCCCAAGTGGCAAAATAACACATGAAATGTTTGCTTTTGGTTCGGAAATCGCTGTAGTTCCAGTAGATGGGCAATCCGGACAGATATCCCCCCTCCGAGCGCTTGCCAAGGACTCGTTAGTTAGAAAAATACGCGAATGGATAGGAGTTGAATCACAAGTTCAGTTTACTTCAAACTCAAATGCTAATGTATATGTCCCATCAAATATGGTGGCAACTTTAGTAGGCAAAGGAGGCTCAAATATCCGTCAATTACAAGATGAGTTGGGAGGCATTTCGATATCTGTCAAAACCTTTGATGAAATGCCGGAAAGCATGGAACGCCCAAATCCACACTGGGAAGACGTTCAAGATAGGCGCAGTCGGGCGAGTAGAGCGTGGGAGCATTCAAGTAAAAGCCAGCGCAGAAAAACCCGTAAAGGGCGAAGATAAACACTCAAACAATCCGCAAATTTGACCAGTTTACAGGCAATCCACTTTAATAATAGGCGAAGGCACCCCAAACCATGAGCGATGCGGATGGGCAAAGCGATAGCGAGGAAAGGGAGGGCGATGTACTAGTTGCATTCCTTCTTGAAAATAGAACATTAGTTAATTATGCATCAATTATCATGATAGTTTTTGCAGTATGGGCTACAGTTGAATCGATCACTAATGCATTTGGAATGACTTGGTGGCCACCTGAAACCGGTATACCGGCCGATGATTTGTACAAAAATCCAGATAATGTACAAAATATCAATAATGGCTGGATAATTGGTTTGGGGGCAGTCTGTGGGACTGTTGGATTTATGATTCAATATTTTTACCGTGCAGCACCATATGTTGATGCTTCAATGACTGCAACAGCGGCTCTTATTCTTCAACAAGCGACCGGCGGTGTCGGCGGCGGAGCTTCCGAGGAAGAGGTAATTGCTAAGGCAGAAGTGGCGGCAACAATCGCTGCAGATACAGTAGTAAGGCAATCGAACGAAGACACCATCGAGCAGGCAAAAGAAACCGCAGAAGCAGCAGCAGCGGCAGTTGTCGAAGAAATGATGGCTACCGTGAAAGGACAAGTTGATGCGGTTGCTGAAAAGCAAGATGCAGCAGCAGAAGCAGCAGTAGAAGCAGCAGAAGCAGCAGCAGAAGCAGCAGCAGCATCGGCAACTACAGAGGTTGAAGAGGCAGCAGATGATGACAACGATAAGTCAAGCGACGAAGGAGAAGGGCTTCCATCAAACGCTCCAAAATTTTGAGGTGAAATAAATGTGGGAACATAGAACAGTATCAAACAAAGAATTTCAAACAACAGGCCGAATCAATCCTAACGAAACATATGTTCGTTTAATGGATGAGGTTGAAGAAACAGTCAAGAAAGCGGAAGTAGAGGAATTTGCCTATGAAGCCTTCATGGATTACATTCCACGCCGTGGACCTTGGGAAGCACTTCCAGAAACAGACATGTCAAGACCAGACCCCAGGGTCAGATATATCGGGCCAGCAAAAGCAAAGTTGTTGAATACAAACTTGTTTTTGGGCTCCACATGGATTGAAGCAGAACGATTCAAGTTTGAAAGAAGAATCATGAATGTATCTGATTTTCTCAAACAAAAGACAATTATTAATGCAAATATGTGGACACCTAAACAGTTGTTTACAACACAATCGTTCTTCTTCTGTTCAACAGGTGATGAAGAGCGCATGGGTGGTTCATTCTTAACGGGAGACAGCCCATCTGATAGTCACGTTTTCTTAGGTAAGAAAGATAAGGAATTCCCAGAGTGGGAGCCAATACTTTGGGGCCTAGGCCATAGAGGCGTAGTTCCAGATTCTGACCCGTTGGACAAGTGTTTCTATCCGTCATTGATGCACAGAAACGTATCATTCAACAATCGTCTTGGTTGGATTAGATATTCCCCAGCAGGTTTTGGCAAGGATGCAAACGGTTTCTTGACCACTAGGCCACATACGTGGATTTGGCCTGCAGTAGATGGTAACAGAGACACCCCAACAGCATTTAATTTGCTTGTCAATCTTCCAGATCGCAGACTTTCATTCGGCGAAGAAGGAATTACTGACGTTTTCATGACTACTGGCAAAACCTCAATGTATTCTCTTATGGGTATGATGAGTTCTTCAACAGTTAGACAAATGTTTGGTGCTGGTTCTGAAATGGTGCCACTAGAATTCCATTGTATTGAACCAGGACTGGATGAATGGATTGCAAGAGCTAGTGATGAAGACAAGTATTCTCGATTGTTCGAGGTATGTGCTTGTCTTGGATGGATTCTAACCGACCCACTGGTTGGTCAACTTGGCGGCTCATCCAAGCGACGCAGATTGATTATGTATCCATCAGACCAAGGAAATTTGCTGACTTGTGTTAACGCTAGCCAAGTCGCTGACCACGCACTGAAGTCTAACTATGAGGCTACAGTGTTCACAAAGTTAGACCAAGCGGACTTCATGAACCGTGTGACTCGTAGATTCAAGGCATACGCTGACCTAGTTGCTGCCAGCGATATAGCACAAGGCGCACGTTGGATTAGTCAAGCAGATTTCCATGATGGCGAAAAGAAGGTCGTTGGCCCAAGCGTACACTCAATCATGTCGGTAAGAGGTTATGATATTATTGACATGGAAGAATACATGAATTCCTTCGACGATATTTCTAGCGCACCAGACCGATTAATGCGCAGAATTGTTCAATCAATTGCCACCAATGCACTGAAGACCATCTACCCAATCGACTTATTGGGCGAATCTGCAGGTTCTGCTCCTTATTCACACATCTTTGGTGCAAAGGACGATAATCCATTGGTATACTATACTGATATTCGCTTCTTAGTACCGACATCAATCGATAAATTGAGATCCATTACTGGGTCACGCGGTGCAGACCGAGGGCGAATGCGAGAAGCGTATACTTCACTAACCAATGCAGATCCAATGACCAGCTTATCAATTCAAGATTTGACACTCCCATTCCTTGCTGATTTGGGTAACGATTCTTGGCAAACTGGAACTGGTATCAAAGAAAGTGAGGTCATTATCGAAGTTACAATGGCAGTTAACCCAGCAAGAGTTTGGCGTTCTCTTCTTGAGCCAACTACCAAAGAAGTATTTGACTTGCCGAAGGGGAACAAGGGAACTGCGGCCAATCTTTGGGGCGATATCTTCATCAATAACGAAGCACTTCATGATAAGATGGAGCGAGATAACCTTGGCCATTATCTGAAGTTACTCAAGCTATCATATCATTGGAGCAATGATGAGTCTAAGAAAATTCACGGCTTAGGTAAGTGATTTTCTTCTTAGAAGACTTATTGAATAGGTGATTTTTGCCTCGTAGCATGACTCAATTACCTAACGATGGTTCTGGCCGCGCTCCAGTAGCCATAGTTAGGCCCACTACTTCGGTTACTAGTGGTGTTGCAGTCACTCAGAAATTGGTATCAGCAGCAGTTGCATTTGGCAATTTACTCAAAGGAACGTTTGGTCCAAATGGACTTGACAAAATGCTGTATAAGACTAATGGTGAAACCGCAGTAACCAATGACGGAGCAAAAATTGTTGCTGAATTATTGGTAAAACACCCAGCTGCTAAGGCTTTTGTTCAGTTAGCAGAGTCCCAAGAAAATGCTTGTGGAGATGGAGTTACCGGTTGCATTATTTTTGCCAGTGAATTAATGCGTGAATCAGGAGTTCTATTGGAAAAGGGACTTCACCCACTGGTGTTAGTAAATGGCTATCTTGATGCTATGCAACAAACAGTTGAAATTCTAACAAATAATTCCCAATCAGTTTCTTTAGAAGATGCCCAAACACTTCAATCAGTCGCAGCAACAGCAATGACAGGGACATCAGTAGAATCTGTTGCTGATATTCTTGCAAGTTTAGTGGTTAGTGCGGCACAACATGTCGCACGCTCCGAAGAAAAAACATGGTTTGTCGATACCGAATTGGTTAGAATGGCAAAGAAGGGCATAGGTAGTATTTCAGACACTAATATCATGAGAGGTATAATTATTGATAAAAATCTTGATTTGGAAAAATTGCCAAGAACTCTTGATGGTGGAAAGGTAGTAGTATTCTCTTGTCCTTTGGAAATTGAAAAGACCAGTTATGATGCAGAGATTGAGATTTCAACTACAGAACAGTGGTCATCATTTATGGAAGCCGAAGAAGAAATACTTAACCACAAGGCTAAGCAAATTATCGAAAGCGGGGCTAAAATTGTATTTTGTGCAGAAGCCGTAGATGCTAGAATTATGCATAAATTGGCAGATAATGACATATGCGTCTTGGCCTCAATGGAGAAGGCTGGCGCAGAAGATGTCGCTTTGGCTACTGGAGCATTGTTAATCGATCACGTCGATAGTATAGACGAGGAAACCCTTGGTGAATTTGAATCACTGGTGGTTGAGACTTTTGATAGTTCAGAAGGATTACGCGACCGTATTTACTTGCATGTTGGCGAGAATTCAGGCCTCATCACCATCGATGTTTGTGGCGGGGGCGGTCCTGCAAGCGAAGAGTTTGTGCGCGGAATATACGATGCACTAAATTCGGTTGCTAATTCAATAGAATCTGGCAAAGTATTGTGCGGCGGCGGCAATTCACACATTACGGCAGCATTAGAAATAAAGGAATATGCGGAATCCATTGCGGGTAGAGAAAGATTAGCAGTTGAAGGATTTGCTAGGGCCTTGGAATCCATTCCTACAACTTTAATTGCTAACTCAGGAAATAATATGCTTGATAGTTTACTTGAACTTCGCTCACAAATACGTTTAGGCAAACAAAATTGCGGAATAGACACAACTGGTAAGCCTAGTGAGTTGGATAATGTTTGGGAATGTTCAGATACCATACTACATGCATTAGAGGCAGCATGTGAAACTGCGTGCGGCCTATTGCGCGTCGACCAAGTAATTTCAGCCCGTGGCGATTAAATCGATTAGCGCTATGTTCATACGGCTCAAAGAAGACCACATATTGGGTCGCATAAATGACAGCGTCAGAAAAGCCAAGAGCATTGCTAAGTGTATACGACAAAACCGGTATTGTTGAATTTGCTAAAGTATTAGACGGACTCGGATTTGAGTTGGTTTCAACCGGAGGCACCGCAAGAAAACTTACAGAGGCAGGATTGAACGTTATTGGTGTATCCGAAGTTACCGGCCATCCAGAAATTTTTGACGGGAGAGTAAAATCCCTCCATCCAGCAATCCACGGGCCTCTATTGGCTAGGCTTGAGAACGAAGTAGATCGAATAGGTTTAGAGGAATTAGGCTATGCGCCGATTAGTATAGTCGCTTGTAATTTATATCCATTTACTGCAGCTGCTAAGCAAGAGCCAAGATTAGATGACCCTGAGTTGTTAGAAATGATAGATATTGGCGGGCCTACAATGGTTCGAGCAGCGGCAAAAAATCACCGAAATGTGCTTATTGTCTGTAATCCAGACAATTATTCAAAGGTTGTAGATGAATTACATTCCGTAGGTTCAGTAAATTCAGTTTCACTTGAATTTAGGCAGCAACTTGCATTGGAAGCATTCGAACATACTGCTTCTTATGATTCAGCGATTTCAGATGAATTACATTCTCGTTGGATAGGCAGGCCCGAATCTTTTGCAGCCAAAGAAGAGCAAGAGAGCAGATTGCCCGAGACTTTACTGGCTTCGGCTCGCAAATTATACAACCTAAGATATGGCGAAAATGGGCACCAATCAGCTGCATTGTATCTTGACCCTAAGGCGGCAGAAACCCATTCAACATTGGTAACCGCCCATGTCGAAGGTGGTAAACAAATGTCATACAATAATTATTCAGATGCAGATGCGACCCTGCGTTTATGTCGTTCATTATCAACAGATGAATGGCCAGAAACACCACATGCTTGTGTTATTGTTAAGCATAACAATCCATGCGGTGCAGCATTAGGAAAGACCCAAGTCGAGGCGTATGAGTCTGCATTAGCCAGCGACCCAGAATCAGCATTCGGCTCAATTATTTGTTTCAATGAGCCATTAGAAGTTGAAACTGCTAAGGCAATGGAGGGATTATTCATTGAGGTATTGATGGCGCCAAGATATGACGATGGGGCTAAAGAAATAATCATGCAGAAAAAAAATCGCAGAGTACTTACCATTGAATCCCCAAATAATAGATTAGCACCCCTTGAACGAATACTTGTCAAAAAGGCAATTGAAGGTGGCTGGATAGTGCAAACTGAAGAAGCACCAATAATCGATTGGACAAAAGCAAAAGTAGTTACAAAAATAGAGCCAAGCCAGACCGAAATCAATAGTATGAAATTCGCAGTTAGAGTATGCGAACAAGTCAAATCCAATGCAATTGTTATGGTTCAAGGAACCGCAACAGTTGGTATTGGCCCGGGACAAACAAGTCGTGTTGAAGCAGTGAAAATTGCAGCCCGACGAGCCGGCGATAGGGCTAAGGGGTGCGTTTTAGCATCTGATGCCTTTTTCCCATTCAAGGATGGCTTAGAACAAGCTGCGAATGCTGGGGCATCAGCGATTGTCCAACCTGGAGGCTCGATAAGAGATCAAGAAGTGATCGATGCAGCAGACCAATTAGGAGTTTCAATGTTATTTACCGGACATCGGTTATTTAGACACTGAAAGTCGAAGCAATGAAAGCAAACCATCCCGTCCTCTTACCATGGCAACCCCAACTAAACAGTCACGAGTTGCCACGTCGAGCAATCCTTTGAGATGCGCGATACTGATTTCCGGCTCAGGTAGCGGTATGCAAGCGATGTTAGAACATCAACAAGATCCTAATTGTAATCATGTCACAACAGTAGTTGTGAGCAATAAACCAGCAGTCGCCGGCATCCAAAGAGCTCAAAATTTTGACATACCGGTTGAAGTTGTCGAACCCCCGTTAAATCTGCAAGGCAGTGAAAAAAGACTCGCACATGAAATTGCAATTGAACAAGTATTGCAAGATTATGAAGTGGAGTTAGTAATTCTTAGTGGCTACATGCGTTTGTTGAGCGCTGAGATTGTTAGTCGCTGGGAGGGCAAAATCATCAATATCCATCCGTCACTTTTGCCTGATTTTCCAGGCGCTCATGCCCATAGAGACGTGATTGCCGCCGGCGTCAAAAAATCAGGATGCACGGTGCATTATGTCGATGCAGGAATGGATTCAGGAGAAATTATCGCTCAATGCGAAGTTGAAGTAGCGGATGATGATACCGAGGAAACCCTTGCCTTGAAAGTCAAACAATTCGAGCACATATTGTATCCTTTGGTGATAGATGCTATTGCGAGTGGAGATTTTTCAAGTCTGAATTTTGGTTGAAGTTATTGAATTGACTCGCCAAATCTTGATTGCTATATGTTGAAAATTTAGCGAACAGTTCGGTTAGCGATACAGCATTCCTTTCAAGCATGGATACATCACTAATTTTAGCAAGCAATGGTTGACGATTTCCTAGTTCATCAAGAGGCAAACAATTTTGCTGTTTTGACAATTCAGTAATCCCCTTTACAGTTAAGTTAAATGCATCACACGGTATTAACAAAATCTCACCGTCTATTTGGTTAATAGACCAGAGAATCAAATCCATCAGACATTTACATTCTTTAGGATCAGGCCAAACTTCTCCCTCAAAGTTAGAGCGTCTACTTTCACTACCACATAGAGTAATAATCCGAGTAATATTTGCCTTTAGGCACTCTTGTCGAATTCGACTAACTCCGCCATACATTGTTGATTTGTCTTGTCCCATCCGAGAACTACTGCCCCCAGCAAAAATAAGCACCGTTGTCATGTTAATCATTAGCGTAATTCATCTAACTTGTTCATGGCGTCTTCTAATTCTTCCAATAGGCTTCTAACTCTCTCCATAAGCGCTTTTCTCTCCCTGCTAGATCGTGCCTCAGGCAACCATTCTAACAGCCTTCGAACATCCTTGGCATCTCGTTCGACAGTCCATTGAAGAACCGATTCCATCACCGGGTCTTCAGTCGGTAAAAACCTCTCAGCCATAGAACTGCTACCTATTCCAAGTGCATCAATTATCCTGTTGAAGGAGTTTGTTTCTGATTCTTTCAAACAATTCTCCCCCTCCCGGTGCAGACATAATTAAATCGCGTAATTGCTCAAAATCTCCTCCTCTAACAGAAACAAATAACATTGCAACTTGGTGCCACAATGGACTCTGTTGAGCCATTGCAATCAACCACTCATCGTCAGGCACAGGGTGGCCGCTACGACTCATTTCTTCCGCGATTTCAAGGATAATCTCCATCGGTTCTTGACTACCAAATAAATGAATAAGGGCCATCCAAGGGTCTTCACCTAATTCTTCTTTTGATAAATTAGATAATAATAGCCCAGCCAATTTCAGGTCTTCCCTACTGTGGCGTCGCCATAATGCGGGGATTAATTTGGCCAACCTTCGTGGTTTTTCTTTACCATAAGTTAGCAGCCATGAAGCAATAGTTCGCATCTCCGGATCTGGGCACCCATAATGCGCTGAAAACCCCCCGTGGTCTGCAGTAATATCTGCTCTCGGGCGAGTGATCATACCAGGATTGCCAGCGGAATAGGCTTGTTTTAGAAATTTTAAACATCGCCGATTGGATTTGAGCACTTTAGGTGTTGATTGCTCAAGAAATAGGTCAAGCTTGACATTCATTTTTTGGCCCCATCTGCTGCCTTCTTACGAACAACATCAAACAGATCACCAACTAGGCTAACGGAATCTCTTAACGTACCTAGCATCTTGTCGATGACATTTGGGTCTTCGAATTTTTCTTTGACAATCTCTCTAAGTTCTTCTTCAATTCTTTGATGCTCTTTGTCATCAATTTGGAAGATATCTCTTAGATGGGCTAAGACACGGAACTCGTCTCTAGACAATGAAGCATTGACGATCGCAATCTCAAATACCTTGGTGTAAATTTCATGGGCCAATTCTTCATCGATTGGCGTGCCTCCTTTGGTTTCTTTACCATTTCTTATCGCTTCATAAACCTGTGAAGGCTCTTCTTCGCTTAAGCCCAGGGCACTAGCTAATTTGATGATTAACCGCTTTTCTTCACGAGTCAAAATCTTGTCGACTAGCATCACAGAAATTGTACTGTGAAAAGCCTCTAGACTGTACGAGATAGGTTCGGACACAAACATCCCATGCACTTACTATTATTGAATTAGTTGCTATTCAAAAATATATAATATAGTGATTTTTTGACAAGAGCATTCAATAATGATGGGCCATCACGACTGTTTGTTCACATTCCATTCATGCTTCGGCCTCAGGTCGAAGTTTTGGTCTCGAGGGCTTTCCCTCCACCATTTTGAGGGGTCTGTGGACTATGAGGAATTCATATGTCAAAGAAACATAATAATCGAGGTGGCAACAACTCGAAAGGAAATAAAGCAATGAAATACATGGTTCGTGCTGACATCAAAGTCAACGGAACCGTGCAAAGAAAGGATATCATCGGTGCAATAATGGGCCAAACAGAAGGGCTACTTGGAGACGAGTTAGAACTTAGAAAATTGCAGAGAACTGCAAGGATTGGCCATGTTGATGTTGAGATGGAAAACAAGGGTGGCAAAGTCCATGGCTTGATTCTAATCCCAAGCAGTCTAGATAATGTTGAAACTGCTATTATCGCATCATCATTAGAGACCATCGATCGAATTGGCCCTTGTACTGCCAAGATATCGGTAATGGAAATACAAGATATTAGAGCAACTAAGAGAACAGTCGTTGTTGACAGAGCTAAGGAACTACTCCTTGACTTGGTCAACTCAGGCGAAGCAGCATCAAAGACCGTAATAGAAGAAGTTCGTTCGGTCTTAACAGTAGGTACTGCAAAACAATTCCACGGTCTAACCTGTGGACCTAATATTGAAACATCCTCTTCACTAATCGTTGTTGAAGGAAGAAATGATGTTAGGAATTTGTTAAATTGCGGCGTTAAAAATGCAATATCGGCTGATGGAGCAGGATCAATTAAGCAGGAATTAATTGATTTAGCCAATGGTAAAGAAACCGTAGTTTTAGCAATTGACGGCGACCGTGGCGGCGAGATGTTATTTAGCCAATTAAATGAAATGATGAAGGTAGACTTTGTTGCCCAAGCACCTGTAGGCCAGGAATGGGAACTTCTTCCACAGAAGACCGTTACTAAGTGCCTGTCAATGAAAGTTGAAGCAGCAAAGTTCGCTCATCAGATAAAGCAAAAGCAAGAAAAAGACGACAAAAAAGCCGGTGTCGAGGACAAGAATTGGGCTGACGGTATGGATGATACATTCGAGAAACCTGCAGCACCAAAGGAGGTTGAAGAATTATTTTCACATCTTGATGAACTAGCTCCAAGAAAGGCAGTTTTCGTTATGATGGATGGAACAGTTACAGAACCAGTCGGTCCTAAGGATTTAGCATCAGCAGCCAATGAAGCTGATGGGGCAATAGCCATAATTTACAATGGTAGCATTAGTGACAAGACTCTTGATATCGCTTCAGAAGCGGCAATAGAGACCGTTATTGGCACTAAGCAAGGCAAAGGTTACGGGGAGCGAGACGACGTAAAGTCTTGGCTTACCGAAGTCCATCGCTGAAACACAATTTCAACGAGCATATAATGAATTGATGCTGTTCTGCGATAAATATGAGCGACGAGCCAGCAGAGTGGCCAGACGATGACGAAGACCCTTTTGCGCCAACTTCATCAACCGATGAAGAGGCACAAGATGAGCCTGTAGAAGATGACACTGAGCAAGATTCAACCGATGTAACAGAAGAAGACTCTGTCTCATCAATTGAGATTGAAAACCCAGATAATTTCACCAATCAATGGACTCTGCCGGTAAGGGTAGCACCGATTTTATCGATGTCTGGTGAAGAAGTAGCCGAATTCCCACTAAACGAATCGCTAGATGGAAGAAAAAACACCTCATTGATTGTTAGTGATAACTTAATTCGAGTAATTGAAGCGACATATGATGATGATGGACAACGCAGATTGAATGTCAAGGCAGTATTGAAGAATGAATTGACAGGTTTTTCTCACAACCACAACGAGTTGATGCATAAACATCAATGGATGTGGGTCTCATCATTCCTTATCGGCCTTATTGCCAGTTCATTCATTCCATTTATTGGGTTCTTTGGTCAAATTTTATTGGCAGTTGGAATAATTGGTTGGGTTTACATGCATCTCGAGGTGCATACGTTAGAATTTTCAACAAGTGGTTCAAAGCACAAGGTTGCATTTACCGGCTATGGCTCAAATAGGCCAATGTTTAGAGCCAGTATGGCATTGATAGGCCCTACTATTGCTAAGTATATGGATACCGGAGAGTTTGACACAGAATCTATTGTCACTCTCCATGAATCGTTGGCGATTCCTGCACCACCGCCTCAAAAAATACCTCCAATCACAATGGAAGATCAATTACCTAATCAAGTAGCACAATTAGAACAATCAGGCCCCCCTGAATCAGCACCACTACCGCCAGCTCCACCAATAGTGCAGGCCGAAGAGATTCCTGGCCCTCCAACATCAGCACCCCCACCGCCAGCCCCACCAATAGTGCAGGCCGAAGAGATTCCTGACCCTCCAACATCAGCACCCCCGCCGCCAGCCCCAC